>Ga0265780_10002336_pt1 | contig 25782 bp, 18 predicted proteins | sample P1T30metagenome_FD_192432 | JGI IMG/M metagenome (GOLD analysis project Ga0265780, IMG submission 192432) | Plant litter microbial communities from East Loma Ridge, Irvine, California - P1 T30 | ecosystem: Environmental > Terrestrial > Plant litter > Unclassified | place: USA: California...
TTACATTAACAGTGACGGAGCAGAGAGATAGTACATAGTTGTGTAATTAATAAAAATTTAAATTAAGAGAATTAAAATTATAAAGAAATCTGTTCTATAATATTACGTCTGTTTCGCTTATTAGAACAGGATGATAGCACAGCTACACTAAGGCTCCTAGAGCTGTAACACAAGGCTATACGCCTATAAGTTCTCTTTTTATATTTTAGAGCTAGTTGCTTATATTCTTTTTTTATAATAATTAATCTTATATTCTAAACTTACTCTATATAGTTTACTTTTATCTATTTTAGAGTTTCTTTTATATAGCGCCTTAATTTCTTCTTTTTTTTATAGCAAGACTCTCTTCTAGTTAAATAGACTATGTAATACTATTTAATACTTTTACTTTATCTAACTATAATCTACTTTCTAATATAGCTACTAATCTTTAAACCTTTACTAATACTATAGTTATGTTATTATTACATTATATATCTTACTAACCTAACATCTTTGTAGAAAATGTAGCGTTATATTTAATAGTTTATTTAGTTTATTACTATTATTTTATAAAGACAACTTTAGTTACATAAGAGTTACGTAATTTTATATTTATTTAAATTGTAACTTAATTAATAGCGTATCTATTAATTAGACTACATAGTTCTTTGTAATGCTACTACTATTATAATGTTAATATAATTTTCTTTTTCTTTAAAATCTATAATTATGCTTTATTTCTTATCTTTATATGTTTGTTTATTAATATTCTAGTATATAAACTAATTGCTTATTATATTACTTTATTGTATATATTACTAAAATCTATAATGCTTGTGCTATTTTCCTTGTATATCTAACAAAAGTTAGATCTATACTGCTAGAGTCTTATAAAACTACTACATTCTTAGTTAATCTAAAACTTAGCTAAACTAACTCTAAACCTACTAGATTCTATGTTTATCTTTTATTTACTTAAGCTTAATTTATAGCTAATCAACACTGCTAAAGCTACTACACTCTACTAAAGCTACTAGACTCTAGGTTTATTTCAAATATACTCTAAAGCTACTAGACTTAAGGTTTATTTCGAATTCACCGCAAAGCTCCTAGGCTCTGCTAAAGCTACTAGACGTCGGATCTATTTTGTACTTAGCTAATATCAGGTTTTGAATATCAAGGTAGCTATAAGCTAGCTAACTAGATATATAGGGGCGTCTACGCCACTGTTTTACTCTTTAAACGATCTTTATATTATTCTGTTTTAATAGGTCCTAAGCCTAGATTTCGCGCGGCAAAACGAAGATACTTGCCCTTTGTTAGTACCTAGCCTATTTTCTTAAACTCCCTTACTAGGCGCGCAAGCGTTCCCAAGAGCAATAGAGCCTACAGCTTTCCACGACATAGCGATCTAGATACTTCTCCCAAGCTTTAAGACCTTCGAGGAGCGGAGAGAACCAAAGCTCACCCCGAACAACTTCTTGCCTAATTCTTCAATTGAAGAGCAACCCTAACAGAGGTAGAAGGAGATTCTAAACAGCGAGTTCAGCCAGGTTACAGAGACACAGTCTCCCGCTTCCTAGAACCAATCATCGGCAATTAACCTATAGCTTTTAGCATCCTCTTATAGGCTCAACAGACATAGAGGCGGTAGTAGAGGAGACTAACCGCACGGCCACAAGGACCCCCTTTCGCTAGGCACTGCCGTTTATATCGCATATGTATTCGCTGAAGCCTATCCCAAGAAAGCTTCGGTAGATTATTTGCAAGCAGTAATTCTCCTAACCGCAGACTAGAATTCCTCCGGGATAAGACAAAGCTATCCGCTATGAATTTTTAAATCCTAAACGCAGTGCAGGACACCCTATGTCAAAGACGCCCCTTTACGCAGAACGCGCTCTAGGTCCTTTGCTGGGGAGGAATCACCCTCCTTATATAACGTAGGAACACCGTTCGGCTCTGTTTTCGCACTCCAGAGTTAAGGTAGCGGAAAATAGCTCGGAGGTGCGCGTTTTACTATAAGAATCTGTGTAGACATGCGCAGGCCTATACAAACTATAACCTAGATCCTTAGATTATAGAGTCTAGTAGCTTTAGCGCACAATGCGACGGTACGTTAGATAGAAGTAAGAAAAGACTTCGAGGCTAAAACATACATAAAGAGTCTAGTAGCTTTGCAAAATAAACTAATATCTAGGTAGCTTTGTAATATTAACTAAGCCTTTTGTAACTATATATATTAAAGTAAAACTCTACTAGCTTTATTGTATAAAGTAGAAGGCTTGCAGCCTTATCTAATAATAGAGTATCTAGTATGTTTATATAATAAACTAAGCGTTCTATAGTATCTCTACCTAACTTTCTAAGATATTTATAGTAGTTTCTCTAGAGCTTTAGCTATAAGAACATAGTCTTACACTACTAGACTAATATAAACTAAGAAGGCAGAAATAACTAAGATAGTATATATATATATAGTAAGGTGTTAAGCCTAATAGGCTCTAATAATATATACTAAGCACTATTATGCCTTAGACTCTACTATAGCTCTCTCTACTATTAACTTCTGTTAAGAGAGTCTACATAATAATAAAAAGTATATAGAACTTCTATGTACTCTTCTACGTATCTCTAGGCCTTTCTAATAATCTAAGCAGAAGGCATAGAAACACTTACATGTCTTCTTCTTAGGTGCCTAAGAATTAGATCTATTATACACTATAGTTTAGTCTTAATTTCTAGAAGCGTGAAAAGCATTTCTATACTACTATATACTAAGAGCTAAGAACTTTAAAAAATACACCTATATTATACGTATATACTATACTACTTTATAATCGCTATCTGTCTAGGTTAGCGGATAGGTTTCTACAGCAACCAACAGCACCGCACACCGAATCTAAGAGAGCGAGAGAAAACACACGGCAGGGCTAGGTTACTTAATGTTAGAGGCAATTTAGGTAGATTATCTTCTACAATACAATAACATAATTATAGGCACAGAGCAGCATTTACCACAGTTAATTATAGCACCTAATTATTACACACAATTATTATCCTTCGTTATAGCACGTACTTATAGCTTTTAATTATTATCCTTGACTATTACACTCTGTTATCATACTTAACTATCTTACGTAACTATTACTCTCACTTTTCACAATCCATTTTAACCCGTACTAATTACCCTCAAACATCACCCTTAACTATCACCCTCGATCATTACCCTCAATTATCACCCTCGATCATCACCCTTAATTATCACCCCTAGTAATTACCCTTAGTTATTACTCTTAATCACTACCTTCAACTAGTACCCGCAAGTATCACCCCTAATTATTGCCCTTAACTATTACACTACCCTCAATTATTAACCTTAATTACTGCCTTAACTATTACCCGTAATTACTACTCTTAATTATTGCCCTCACACATTACCCCTAATCATCACCCCTAATTATTACATTGCCCTTAATTATCATCCTCTATTATCATCTTCGATTATTACCCTCTGTTATCACCCTCCGTCATTACCCTTAACCATTACCTCTAATTATTACATTACCCTTAATTATTACCTCTAATCACGTTACACTTTATAGCTTAGTTTTAATTCCTAGAACCTCTAAAAGAATATATACTGCTGCATACTGTAAGACAAGGTGTTTACGAAATACACCTGCATTGCGATTATATACTGTATTACTCAACCGCGTTGTGCCCGCATTTCTGCACCAGCACATTCAACAAAGCAATCACCCCTAATCACCACCCTCGATTATTACCCCCAATCATCGCCTTCAATCATTACCCCCAATTATAACCCTCAATTATCACATTACTCTTAATTATCACCATTAAGCAACACTCTTAACTATTAGCCGCAATTATCACCCTCAATCATTACCCTCCATTATCGCACTCAATCATCACATTCGACTATCACATTCAATCATCACAGTCAATCATCATATTCAATCTTCCAAGTTTATTATCACCGTCAATTATCACCGTCAATTATCACCGTCAATTATCACCGTCAATTATCACCGTCAATTATCACCGTCAATTATCACCGTCAATTATCACCGTCAATTATCACCGTCAATTATCACCGTCAATTATCACAGTCAATTATCCCAGTCAGTTATCACCTAATGGTTTGCGGCGAGTATAAAAATATCATTCACATAAACAAGGACAACGAATTGCGCAGAACCCACCCACTGCAACAAAGTGCCACTCAGGCGTACTTGGCGTTACGGTTGCCTCGGCGCAAATTGAAGAGTGTTTCCTATAGGAAAGACGAAAATAGGGTTGAAGGAGATGGCGCTTCTTCCAAATTGGCCGAATTCTGCCTTCAGATTTGGCTGCAAGTGCTGGCCTCTGCCGGCAAGCGTGGATGCTCCCCCAACACCCTCACAGCACACGTTCTAACCGTGACGCCTTTGTAGCTTTTGAGATTGCTCTTTTGCCTGATTGGGACGATGTAAGAGCTTTTGGAGCGTCATGAGCGCGTTGTTCCTGCTCTTTTGGGGCTTTTCTTTTCGCGGCCTTCTCCCCGGCCGCCCTTGTGCGCTCTTCTTCAGCTCTCTTTCTCACAGTTTCCCGCACGTAATTGATTCCATCGAGTATTTGTGGCAAGCAACGGTATATATATACGGGTATAAGTATGGGGTGCAGGGCACCCGCAGCCTGCTCGCGATTGGGTGGATTAAAGGATGTGGGGCCCGGCGCGCCGAGGCCCCGGCCGATATTTCAACATTTTCGATTTTTTGCCAAAGATCAATTTGGTACCGCGATCCATCAATGTGACGCGCATTGAGCATGAGACAGTTTGCCGCACAAACCGCGCTTCTTCTTGCATATGTCTTTTTGGTACAATGTTTTCTGAAACGGGTGTATACTGATGGGGGGGTGCTTGGCTTTGTTATGATGTCACACTGGCTCGATGTATGGCTCGTTCTGCACATCGAGCCTGCTCGTTGCGAAGAAGACGCATAACCGTGAGGTAGGATGCAAATGGAAAGAGTGGCAAGTGAATTGAATTGGGATCAGCTACATATCATCTCGTGCCCACCGCAACTTCACAGGTATCTTCTCCGCATCTCTCTTTCCCTCCAACTCCGACCATCAAACCTCATCATCCGCCTGGAACCATTCGCAGGCCACACCAGCAGCGAAGCAATTGGTACAAACCGGAGCACCATCACCCAGGAGCACGAGCAGATCATCGGCGCCGATATTCCGACACTCAGCCATAAGTCGCGCGTCAAGACCAAGACAGCGGTCGCATACCTCACCGTGAGAAGGAGAGTAGCTGGTGCGGCTTGCCGCTGCCAACACGGACGTAAGCGCATGGAAGTCGAGCCTGTTGCTTTGGGTTGGGTTGTACTGGGTAAGGAGCCAGCGGAATGTCTTCGGGCCAGGGTGAGAAGAGTGGATGAGTTGCACGTGAACGTCGTTGCGGACGGGGTCGGTACGGTGTTCCTCGACTGACTCGTCGGCGAAGAACACGGAGGCTGGGCTCGGGAACTCAGACGGGTTGACGAAGCCGGCGGCCGTGATGGCGGCTTTGCAGGCGGAGACAGTGATGCGGCGGCTGTAGAGGTAGGCCTCCACTGTATGGCTTGTTAGCTGTTGTAGATAGCGCACGTGAATGGATGCCTACAGAACTCGACAAATCGACCGAAGGACGAGTCGTCTGCAAAGAACGCCCTGATCTGATCGTCGCTGGGGAGGGGCGTGGAGTCGGACATGGTGCTTGGAAAGAATGGTCGAAAGGTGTGTGGAGGTGGAACAATTCTCTGGTAGTTGGAGGGAGAAAGAGCAAAGCAAAGGGAGGACGCCTGGGTTGATATACAGACTGTCGCCTTGTTGACAGTCGCACGTTTGGCCTTTACCGTGGGTGGTTTCATAAGTATCCCCACCCGCTTGACGCCCATATTGGGCGCTGCCGACCCCACGACAGTCAACCCATCGTCAGCGCAACAATCGACTCGCCTTGGCCGCGGATATCCCCGCCATCCTGGCTCTCCGATTGGCTGCCACCTTCACATCTAGATTGACCGGATCCGCATGTGAAGGCCTGCGTTTTCGCAACTTCAATTCGACCCCACGACAGTCAACCCATCGTCAGCGCAACAATCAACTCGGCTTCTCCGCGGATAGCTCAAGCACCTGGCGCTCCCCTTGCCTTCTGCCTTCGGATCGGCATGGGCCAGATGCGTGTGGGAAGGCCTGCGTTCGCGCGGCTTCGCCTCGACAATCAACTCCGCGTCGCAGGACAAACGAGCTCGGCGTCGCAGCGGGAACCAAATCGCCTTCGCCACAGACATGTCCATCCTCCTGGCGCTCGGAGTGGCCATCGCCTTCACGTCTTGATCGCCAAGAGCCGCAGGAGAAGGCCGGCGTTTGCGCAACTTCCCCTCGACAGTCAACTCCGCGTCATCACGACGCTCAACGGGCCTTCGCCGTGGATATCCCCATCGGCGTAGCACTCTGATTGCCTACCGCCTTCCCACCGCGATCGGCCAGATACGCACGTGAAGGCTGGCGGCCCGCGACTTCACCTCCACCGTCGACACACCTTCGCGGTGGAGGCAGCAGCCAAGTATAACCACCTGCTCGCAAGCTTCTCCCTTGACACACTCACAGCCTCAAGTATCTTCTGCTCACAAGCTCTACCATTCAAACTCTTACAAGCTCGATATTCATCCTTGCCGTCTTCCTCGTGCTCTCTCCCATATCACATCAATACCATCCTCACTTGCCCTCTCTCCCCCCCTGACGTCTTCTTCGCCATCATGGTCTACTACGACACCACCAACGACCTCGTCCAGGCGTTTAGCCGCCAGATCGGCATGCACGAGGCGACCAGTACCCTCTTTTACGCTGACAACGACCGCGCTCTCACGTTGGCCAACCTGCGTCATGGCCACACTGTGCTTGAGATTGGCTCGGGCCATGGCCAACTGATCACCAAGATCAAGCCCATCATCGGCAACGGTTTCTGTGTCGCGGTTGATGCGGTGCAAGGCTTTGTCGACACGGACATTCCGTGGGCCATTCATCGCGCGCGCCTCTCCGTCTATCCCTCGAACACGCCTGACAACGACATCCATGTCCTATGCACCCTGGCTACTGATCCAGGCTTCCGCGCACGTGTTCGTGGTTTGCCGGGAGCTCCGCAGAATGGGTTCGACCGAATCTTTGCGATCCACGTCCTCAACACCGTCCCCCCTGGGCAGCGCAAGGAGTTCCTGCGCCGATTGCGCACAATGCTCGCGCCAGATGGCATCCTCATCACCAACATGTCGGCCCGCTTCCTCGCTATCGCCCCGAGCCCCGAGCATGCTGGCGTTCCTGCTCAGTTCCGCGACGGTTACACCGAGGCGCCGGGGAGTGTAGTCGTCTCCGACCTCCAGGGCACTGTCAACGCCCCTATCGGTCCTGTTCCACGCAAGGTTGTCAGCGCCGCAGTTCAAATCTCGCACAACGCACTGTGGATTGAGTCCCTTGTACAGGCGCGTGAGGCTGCGGAAGCGGCTGGCTTTATGGTCCACAACTCTGTCGACCTTGGCAAAGGCGACCTCTTTTCCCTCTCTACTCTCCCTGGCTCTCCACCTCAGGCGACCCTCAACGACATGCGTCGCGACGACCTCATGCGATGGAGCGAGCCAGGTGCGTTGCAGCCAGGGTACAAGTGCGTTGGCCGGGCGTTCTTCAACTGTGTTTCGCGCGAACCTGGCTTCGCCTATAAGCTCGACGCGGTGAAGCAGGGCACCTTCGTCCTGCGCGCGCAGACGGTCGTCGAGAATTTTGTTCGAGACAACCATCAGGCAGGAAGGGCCATTGAGCACGAGCAGGTGGGCACTTTGGTGAAACTGAGCAAGGTCTAGGTAGGTATGGCAGCGTCTGGGAAGTAGCGGAGGTATTCTGGCCGAGGTTCCCGGCGCTTTTGGAAAAGGCGAGGTCAGTTTGAGATGAGGTGACTTTGTTGGCCTCACAGACAGTTGGCAGGTTTATATTGAACTACTGCCCTTCCTCTTGCTCCACCGGCACCAAATGCTTATCTCTTTCCTTCGTGATGTAAAAACGCTGAAATTTCCAATTGCTCATTCGTTGGCTTTGACGTGGATCCAGTGCATTTGGCATAACGGTGAGCGGGTACAACTGCATGTCAGAAGCAACCGAACACTGTTATTATTATCTGTTATACGCGCCAACTCGATTGACGATATCGTAGAGCATCCACAAGGCTAAGTTTGGCCCATGATCGTCAAGAAATCCATCGAAACTGGCATGAAGCCACCCACCGTCGCCGCGGAAATCTCGAGCAGCCTGGCGCTCCGATTGGCTCCCCCTTCACGTCGGGATAAGCCACATCCGCATGGGGAGGCCTGCGTTTTGACGACTTCACTGCAACACTCAAGCCAGCCTCGCCGCGAATACCTCGAGCAACCGGACGCTCCAAGTGGCTTCCGCTTTCCGGTCTGGACCGACCAGATCCACGTGGCAAGGTCTGCGTGTGCGCGACTCCACCTGAACAGCCAACTCGGCGTCGCTGCAACAAACAACTCACCTTGGCCGCGGAAACCTCAAGCTCAAAACCGCCGCAGCTCCCGGAGCTCCAACCCTCTTTCATCGCCCGAACTCAGATCCCGTTGACCGTCGTCAAACCATCAACCATGATCTGCTCCACCGGTTTCGGTCCCCTCTTCTGCTCTGACCGCCAAGGTCTTCATGGTGAGCGCATTACCAATATCCGCCTGAGCGTAAGGAATCGCTCTATTTTGCCAAAGTCCGATCCACTGACGTACTGACAGAAGGATCTCAACATGCCTACCGATAGTGATCTCTGTCAACTCCGCCGGTTTCCGCAAGTACAGCTCCGTCGTGACGACGAGGTCGACATGGCTCGATACGACGCCTGTACTCGCCGACGTGCCTTCCAATTTGCTCCCGAAGCTCGCTCTTCCAGCGCCACAACCAATCTCGAGGATGGCATCTACCTTGGTCGCAAAACAGGCGGCGGCGATGTCTGGGCGCACCTTGTTGAGGACGTAGCCAATACGTATTGCTGCGACGCGCCCCGACGTGCCTTTATCTCCTTCCAGTGGGTTGACGGCAGTGATGTTCAAGCGGTGGTCGTGCGCAGTCTACACTCGCTGGCTGATGTTGCCGGGTGGGACGATGGGATCAAGGGTCAAAGTCTTGTTGAGCGCTTCTGCTTCATCTACGATGCGCTTGTTGGCGAGGCGCAGACACTGGCATGGTTGAACGATGAATACTGAATCACTGCCCCTTCTCTTGCACTTTTCTTGATGAAAGTGTATCTCGCTCCTTCGTGATGTAAACATCGCCAAAGTTGCCATAGATTGCATCGTTAGCTTTGATGGGAAGGTTGGCCATTTGGCATGACGGTACGCAAGAAACCAAACATATCGGAAGCAGGCAAGCACTGTTATGATGGTCTGTTATAACCGCTACCCAGCTGCCAATATTGCACAGGATCCTCACGGCTGAGCGTAGATCTCAATCGTCAGAGAATCCCTCGAAATCAGTATCGGAACCCCACGCTATCTCGTCTTGTCCGGTTCCACCCTCTTCTTCCTCCGCCGCGGCTTCCTTCCACTGATCGTCCGTCTCGTATTTATCTTCTACACGGCTGTGGTACGCATTACTCTCAGCATCATCGTCCAGCTCCTCCTCACATTCATCGCTCACCGCGCCCGTATCGTATGCCCTATTACCAGAGCGCGACGTGTTGTCGTCCAGGCCCATGGCGGTGAGAACGGACTCGGGCTCACGTCGTCTAGGCTTATTAGTATGGGTATGTGATTGGGGAATGTGTTGAACATACCGCCAATGCTCGTCTTTCACCATTACTAACTCAGATGGCTCTAGCCTGGCTACAAAGTCCGTCCACTCTTTCTTTGCCTCCTGGCTCTCAAACGAGTTCGCTTGAAGGTTTGCAAACCCGTCACGATACGTGTTGCGCATGATGAGCTCGAGAGCACCACCGCCGCCATAGATGCGGAGAGCGGCCCGGTTCGGAGGCGCAGCACCAGGGTGGTCTTTGGACACTGACGCACCCTCGAGGACTTTTGAATGACGTCGGGGATCGGTTGGAAGAGGTGCTTCGGCCCATTTCTCATGGATTGCGGCGAGGGCTGGCCGGAGCCATTTCACTACAATCGGTAAGTACAAAACAGTTATGGACGGCTTCAACAACGTACCGCTCTGGCGGTTGATGAGGCGCTTCTGCTCAACCGCTTCTTGGGCTGTCTTCAGGGCAGCACGCTGTGCTGCTCGTGACATAGCTTGGTACGACTTTTCCCTCCTGAGCTTCTTCTTCACCTGATGTTTTGCAGCGCGGTCGGCATTACCTGCAGCGTGTAAAGCTTGCTGCTCTTCGTTTCGTAATCGCGCCTTATCCCTCTGAGCAACAGCGCGATCACTTTCGCTCAGGCGACCCTTGTAAGGCACCTTCAGGTTCGTAGGTCGACCTTTCCGAGGTCCGCCCTGGCCGCGCAGGGCAATCGTTGCGCGTACTTCATCCTCTTCGGATTGGAAGCTCTGTGCGTGTTAGCGCGTGCTGTTATTATAGACGGAGATAAGTACCCCAGTCAACGTCTCCCTCTCATCGCGCTTGAACCCAGGCGGAATTGCTTTCGCCGAGGGTGCGGCAAGACCTTTGGGCGCGTGGTAATGCTCGTCTTTGAGGATGCGCATCGAAGTAGCGAGATGATTGACGGTGGAATCGAGCGCAGTAGCGGTGGGTAGGTGAGGAGGTGGGCGGGTGAGAGGATGGAGTTCGACTTTGGGCTGGACTATCTCAAAAGTTCAAACTATCGAACTTCTACCAACCCATCCACCTACCCGCACACTCACCGCTGCGGCAGCCCGTGCACCGCGCTACGACTGTCTCAAACGTTCAAACTATCCGACGTCTACTATCCCGCCCACCGACGTCTACAGCTTGCTGTTATAGCAGCCCATGATAACAGCCTATCACCCAAGCAACGCGCGACCCATCTCCATTGTCGCCGATCCCCAATCAGCACTCAACCTACTTCGACATCTACGACATGGCTCGCACGAAGCAGACTGCTAGGCGCTCCACTGGCGGCAAAAGCGTGCCCAAACCACTGGCGGCCAAGGCAGCACGCAAGAAACCAGCCGCGAAGGCAACAAATCAGCCAGACGGCGAGAACAGGCCGAAGAAACGCAAGAAGCCTGGCAGTACGTTCTCACAACCATTACTCCCACTACAGGACTGACGACTAGCAGCGGTCGCGATTCGAGAGATCCGACGGTATCAAAGGGAGTTCGAACTCCTCCTGCCCAAGCTGCCCTTTGCCCGCCTTGCTCGCGAGATCGCCCAGGACTACAAGGCAGACCTCCGATTCCAAGCAGCTGCGCTCAATGCTTTGCAAGAGGCGCTAGAGGCTTTCCTTGTTGGGTACTTTGAAGGTATGTCCAGCGATCTTCAACGTACATACAATCCGCTGATTACTATAGACATAAACTTGAACGCGATTCATGCGAAACGGATCACCATTAACGAAAGAGACTCGAAGCTGGCGCTCTGGTACTACAACAAGCTGGGATCTGCCACAACGTTCAAGAGGACTTGAGGACCTTCGTCGTTACGGACACGAGGCGTGGAAAGAGACGATCTGTACTGATAGGAACCTACAATACACGCGAAACTGTTACATGCCATGGTACATGACTGTGATAACTGGCATCTATGCGCTGCTGGGATTCTGAAAAGGCGTTGGGTATACTTGCCCCAACCGCAACCATACCTCTACTGTACCCATCCACCAACCTACTTGGGCGATATCTTCGTCCACTTTCCGAACAGTCGATGATTCCACAGGATCCATTCCTCGAAAAGCGTTGATTCTTCACCGGAGGAATGGAACTCGGCGTCACGGCGGTAGTCAACTCACCTTCGCCGCGGGCATCTCCGAGAACTCCTATTGGCTGCCACTTGGACGCCCCAACCAGCCACATCCTCTCGCGAAGGCTAGCGGAACTTGCCTCGCAACGTCACTGCGACAGTCCACTGCGCGTCGCAACTCGAACAAGCTCAACGTCGCAGCAGGAACCAAGCCACTTTGGCCGCAGACGCGCCCATCCTCCTGGCGTTGATTTGGCTTCCCCATTGGACCTGGATCGGCCATATTCGATGGGGAGGCCCGCGTTTTTGCGGCTTCACCTCCACAGTCAACCCGGCGTCGTCGCAACAACCAACCCTCCTTCGCCGCGGATATCTCGAGCAGCCTGGCGCTCCCATGGGCTTCGGCTTCGGCTTCTCGGGCTGAGCTGGAGCGGCCAGATGCGCATGGGGAAGCCTGCGTTTGCGCGGCTTCACCTCGACCACAACCCCGCGTCACGGCTCGAACGAGCTCAGCGTTACAGCGGCAACCAAGTCGCCTTCGCCACAGACATGTCCATCCATCCTCCCGGTGCTCTGATTGGCTGCCACTTTCACATCCCCAACGGACAGATCCGCACGTGAAGCCTGACATCCCCACAACCTCACCCCAACAACCAACGCACCTTCGAGGCGATTGCTACTTCGTCCGCATCATGCACATGCCCATCCTCCTGACTCTCTCACTGGCTGCTGCCTTCGCACCCTCATCAGCCAGATCCGCATACAGACGGCATCGGGCGCGCAAGTTTACCGCAGGCGCTATGATGGCGACACGGAAGCAGGATGCGGCAGTCTGGTATAAGTATTCACCCTCCCCTTGCTTCTGACTCGTCTACCTTTTCGATTATCCTCAACACCACACTTCTTACCCTCAACCAAGATCCTTCCTCTTCAACCAAAATCCTTCCCCTTCAACACAAGCCTCATCGCCTCCCGCATCCCAACCCCCCACGCCATCATGACACTCAGCTGGTTGGTCAACACCTACCGCGTGACGCAGTGGTTCCGCGCGATGGCGCTGCCTGTAAGTCTGTCTCGGGATCTCATCGCTCTGCCGGGGTCTCTCCCTTCCAAGTGTAAAACTGACATATATTATAGCAGCCCTCTCCCAAGCCTGTCCACATCCCGAACTGCCCACTTCCTCCTTGGTTTCTTCGTCCCGTCGGTACGACTCACGATGAGGAGGAAATCGAGGAAGACGATGGCGCCGGCAGTACCATCGATATGCGCCAACTTCCAGACACCATCACCTCTGTCGGCCACCTCTACTTCAACCCTGCCTCGCGCAACGGCAATGCGGCTCTCACCGCTGACCCTAGTGTCTTTATGGCTGACACCCCTAAGGCCCCCGTCGTTACTGCAGATGGTCCCAACTCGAAGACGGAAGTCCCTCATCTGGTCTTCGCCAGCTTCATCCTGGACGAGCAAGCTAACCACGTTGATGTTGGTGCCCAGGGGAACGGTGCTGTTGCCGTCCGCCTGTACACCATGGCCTGCGACAACAGGAGCCGCCGCTTCCCCATGACCTCCCACTTCAAGGACGGAGAACAGTTCGAGGGCGTTGAGATTCTGGACTGGCGCATTGTCAACTTTGACAACCGCTACAAGCCCCCTGGTGCCAGCCTACCCCAAGTCTATGCCAAGGTCTACGAAACCCTCCTCGAGCGCCTTGAGATTTGCCTGGACTAGAGCAGGCATGTGAAGGAAGGTTTGAGCGGGATTGCAGGTCGTGAGTAGCAAGGCAGGCTGGCTAGAATGGGATTGAATACTCCAATACATTGTGAATTCTCCTGACTGTGCTCTCTGTCGCAATCGTGAAGCAGTGCTTGTCTTGTATATTTTGACTTCGCCGGCACAAAGGGTCTGCCTTGGGTTGGGATTGGGTCGTCTTGACGGTGGCCCTTTCCCAGCCCAGACCCAAAAGCTCATCCCACGGATAATGCTGACAGTCTGGGGCAAGGGCATCTTGTCCGTCGCGTGAGCATCGCGCACGGCCCATCCCTCCGGGAAGGTCCCAAGGGCCCGTGCGAGCGATGGCTACGCTCGAGGACGCCCAGGAATAGATCTCAATTCGGGCCTGGGCGCCATGCTTGTTGATTCAGGACAGCGGCCCCAGCAGCGCTTGTGGAAACACATGGCGGGTTTGGGGTACGGATGAACATGGCTGAGTGGGGCTGGGTTGTACGACACATGGCGATGTTCAAAAACACAGGGCAGCCGTTATCACAGTTAATTATCACAGAGTAGAGTGCAGAACGTATCAAACTCGGATTCACATGGGCACGCACAGTGCCCTGCGCAGAACCAATCCATTACAAGGAAGCGCCACGCAGGCGTACCGAACATTACATTTGGGCAAACGAGCGTCTTACGCCAACAGTCCGAACCTCTCCTACCACTCTCTTGCTGCTGTCAAGTCCTTGTGCAGGAGGGTGACGCGGTGGGCGTGAAAAGCGAGGAGATGGCTATCTACAATCGTTGGCGATGAACAGGGAAGCGAGAATACAGCATATCGTACCGCCCAGGAGCCCCACCATAAAGGGCTCAGTCGCTTCGTAAATCGCTAGGATAGCCTGGGCTTGGAACTGGTGGATGGTATCGTCCACCTCTGTTCGGACAAGAACTCGCGGACCAGACGCGCAAAAGCCAGCGTCTTGTTCGCGGTCTCAAAGAGAGCGTTCGTCTACTCGCGCTTACCCTCCTTGAGCGCCTTCGCTGGACACGGTCAATACAAGTAGGTGATGAAGCAATGTGAGAACATACCAATTTGTGAGAGTGAGGATGGGAAGTAGGTTTATCACATCTACACATCACATAGTTCTGCTACGCATCACACATGCCGTATTATTCGGAGCCTGAACCGGAGCTCTCCGACGCGGAAGACAAGGACATGTCGTTCTTCCCTGCTAGGACTGGTGAATGTGACGTTGGCATCCCTGAAGATGAGAGTGAGGAGGAAGGAGGGAGTAATGGCTATGGGTCGTGGGTAGAAGAGAGTGAGGAGGCTACTGCGAAGGAGTCTGAGGACAACGACGAGGAGACAGACAGGATGGAAGCGTAGACTAGAATCCAGGGGATATCCCCGGTCCGTTTGCTATCATGCCTTTAACGTGCGAAGTAGTCAACTTCAGAAGCCAAGCGTCTCGTGGTCGCCCACCATAGACTTCAGGACTCCAAACAAGCTGCTTCACGCCGAAAACGACAGCCTCACCACCGCGCTTTTGGCCAGAACCCAGCGTACGAAGCAGAGCAAGGGGATGGAGCTTTATCACGACACTTGCGAGCAAAAGGCGGTCCATTCTGGAGTCCTCTGGGTCTCGCAGCTGCCCGGGAGCGTGAGGCTGCGAAACAAGACGAAGCCGATCAACTCTAACTCCCATCGGAGTGCGATGCGATACTTTGGTTCTTCATCTTCGTCCCATGGTCTTTCCAACGCATACCACAGAGTCACTACAGCTGCGCCGTGAGCGCACGATCAACATCCGATACCATCAACTAGGCTATCCATTATAACATGCATTATTACAATCACGCAAATACATCTTCTTCTGACCACTGCGAAAGGTCCTGGGGAACAGAACCGTATAACGCACGGCTGCGCTCATGATCAGGGCACCCTTCATTCGCCTGGGAAAGGAACAAGGCTTGCTGGTTCGAGGGCGGTGGATTCGGGGGTTGTGCAGCATGGCTGCACGCCTCCTCTGCGCCAGCACCCGTATCCTCCTCGCCCTCCTCCTCCTCCTCCTTGGCGCCGGCGCCCGTATCCTCTTCGCCCTCCTCTTCCTCCTCCTCCTCTTCGTCCCCGTCTTCTGCCTCTTCGTCTTGTTCCTCTACGTCTACGTCCTCCTCCACTTCCTGACTGTCAGGCAAAGTAACATTGCTGAAGCGGCGCGATGCGACCGCACTCTGAGTGGGCTCGAGATCGGACGGACCTATCTCGCTAACGCGCCCATGCATCGTATGAGGTTCGAGAAGGGAAGCAAGCTCGTCACTTGCCTCTACGTCCGGGTCTAGGTCTTCGGCGAAAATCTCCAGAGCGAGACGATCAGCTGGCGGCAGCATGTTCTCCGCGAGTCCCTCTACCACACCGCTGACACGCGTGGACATGACCTTCACCAGCGGACGGCAGTGCAGAATGAGACGAATCCACAGCGAAAACAACTCCTCCGTTAACGTGCGTTCAATGTACGTGTTGGGCACACGCGTGGGCGGCAACAGGGCGAAAATGCCACAGCCAAACGCTGCCTCAAGGGATAGCCATCGCTTGCCGTGTTTTAACGTGCGCTGAAACCACAAAAAGTGAGGATTGGAGCGCTTTGGTTCGCCAGAGGAATCCAACTCTTCGAAGAACTGGGCCTGAATGCGTTGGCGCGCGTGCGTCGTTACGCCGTCTGGGTCGTCGCCGAGGCGAGATTCATAATCAGCGCGCAGGCGCGCTGCTGAGTAACGACGCTCGATGGACGACCTCGCGCCCAACTGCTCGCACTTTTTGAGATGGCGATAGTGGTACCGGGTCGAGGAACGACCTTGCCTTTGCGTAAGGCGGCGCACAAGTGTCTGCGAGGGGCGCTGGGAAGACGGCGCTGAAACCTGCTCAGCATGTTGCTCGCGCCAATTCTGTAGACTGAGCTGCAACTCTCGCAGTGCGTCCGAATTCCCGACTGTGGTCGCACGACGCACCACCTCGGCCATGACAGCGCTGCCGACCCCTTTGCCCTCCGGTTGCGCGCCGGCGAACCGGAGCCATTGGGCGCGCTCGTTGTTGAATAGATCCTCCTCGCGCGCGTTCCGTTGCGCCTCTTGCGAGTTGTGCCAAAAGTCACGGTATTGAAGTTTGGCCTCCAACTGCCGCTTCTGCTCCGCGCTCCGGGTGTTCGAGGACCCGCCGCTGCGGGCCTGCTTAGAAGGCCGACTGCCGTCCGAGTCCTCATCGGAATCCCCTTCTGCACGTGATCGCTTCTTCAGATCCCGGACGCTCTTCAGAAGAGGCTTCTGCCGCGCGACGCGGCAAATCCACTGCAGCGCTGCCCACGGAGTGGGAGCGACAAAGGTAGACCGATCGGGGTTCAGCGGGTCGAGTAGCCAACAGACTTCTTCCTCTCCAAGGTGATCCACGGCGGCAAGTGTCTGCAGTTCTTCAGCCGTCTCCGCCAGCTTCTTGAGATCGCATGATGAGAATAAGGTAGCGACGTCAGACATGATGGAAAAGAGATGCCGTAGATCCTACCCAAGGACGGGGTGGGGAGGGAAGAGGAGATGAAGACGACGCGACACAGACGATAGGCATCATGCTCGGCCCTTAGCAGGCTCTAGAGACGACAGTTAAGCAGGGCTGCAACGGACCCTAGACATGGCTGCACCGCTAGCGACCCTCCGTTAGGGGCCGTGGCACGCACGCAGCACGATGGTCAGGTCAACGCCTACGGCAGCCTCACCACCGACGTTGGCAACAATGTGGATGCAGATAGTCCCTACAAAGCAAGACGACGTGCGCGGGCAACATCACACACCAGAGGGACAGGCCTCGTAGCAGCACCATGAAAAACCCGGCGCCATCAACCCCTGGACTAGCGCCGAACGCTAAGAAACGGAAGCGGACAGACGCAGAGACACCATACCGACGCGTTGTGACAACGGCGCTCCTCGCGTGGGCAAAAGATCAAAGTTATTGGAACGCGAGGCGAGAGAGTGCAGTGCAACTGGAAGAAGACGACGCATTCCGAGACCTCCTCCTATACGATATGCACATGCACGATGAATGGGAGGACAGAGAGCGAATGGCACTGTTGGAGCGGGACGGTTTGAGACGAGAACACGACGCGTGGGAGGAGTGGAACCAGATTAGGCAGGCCATCTTGGACCAAGAAGAGGACGAGATGTACTGGACGTGTGACGAGGGCGGATCTTCTCCGTGGGGCAGCGAGCTGGGCGACAGTGCCTGGTGAGACCGAGCCACGAACGGTCCACGAGCCAGCAGGCGTTGCAGCCGTCGCGTGCAAGACACGCTAACGCTGCAGGCAAGCGCGATACATGAGTATCCGTGCACGCGCTTACATAAGACGACGGCGGCATCTAAGGTTCGCGCTACTGCAGCAGCGCTGGTAGGAATAAGGCGGGGTGCAACGTCGCCAACGTTATCCACGTTTGGAACGCCGACGAGACAGCGATCCCACAGAGGCATGGGTGGTACACGGGCAGGAGATTGCGGGAAAAAATATGCCAAGGTGCGCGTGGGAAGGGCAAGGCTCATAGACAATGAACTTGGCTTACAGGCCTCCACAGCAGCAGTACCGCTGGCAGTGCTACACGAACAGCGAAAATGCGTGTGCAGAACGAGCTACTAGCCTACCAAATGCGCAAAAGACAAAAGAACGTACGAGGGCGGCCATGGTGGATTCGTCTCCCGGAGCCGAGCCCAGCGTAGGGAGCGCGCCCAACACGGTCGGGATATGGCGCAGCAACAGGCTCTCGAAACCTGTTCCCTGGCAGGTGTACCCTGTCGCCGGAGCATCCGAATGACAGCTGCAGCGACAGCGGCCCAGCGTAGGCGTTCCTGCAGCTCGCGGAGCTGTGGGAGGGAGCACATACGCAGGAAGACTCCGCGGCACGACAACGGTCCTAAGCATGGTTGCAAGGTTTCGCGACTATTGACCAAGAATAAAGGATAGCGCGAGACGCGTTAGAAAGATGATACTAAAGTAACAATACCAACGCGTGAATACACACACAAAGCCAACGCGTTATACAAGAGAAAAGACACAGTGGTACACATACATACCTTTTGCAACAAAATCTACTTCCAAACTCAAGCAACACGCTTTCTTTCTAACTACCGACCATGGACTATCCCATGTTCAACGCGTCGGGCATGTACGGTACGTAATAACGGGCATCGCGGTGTCCATAGTGCACGTTCTGACGGTGCCTAGGTGACGACGAGTTCCTGACCACGACGATGGACGAGTTGGTGAACCCCGTGTACGCCACCACCGACATGACGGACCTGGACGACAATGGGTGGGAGCTTGTAGCCGGCGGATTTGGCTTCCCCGACGAGCAATACGACTTCTGTCTTGACATGCCAGACGGAGTCCCCCCCCTCGATATCAGCTGCGAAGCGGCGGTGGACGAAGGAGCGTTCCTCCTCTCACGCAGCGAGAGCGGAGACGCGTCTGCGTCCACGGACGCACCGTTGGAACAGCGCACCCTCGCTTGGTATATTCCCGTGCCGCAAGCTTCGCACGGACTCTTAGTGTGCACGCTATGCGGCCAGGCGGTGGGGTCGACGGGCACGAAAGCATTCGTGAGAAGCCACTGGCGCAAAGGTAGACACTCTCCGGAGGCGACCGATGCCGAGCTCGAAGCGGTATTCGAGATCTGGGAAGCCAACCGCGAGAACTTGGGCCGTGGCAAGGATACCTGGATCGCACCACAGACACTACCAGAACCGATTCCGTTTATCGCCGTAGTGAATACGTTTCTGTGTCCTGTGGACGACTGCAAGAAGCTCATCCCCGTCTCCAGGGGTGAGACGAAAAAGCCCGAATCTGCCTGGAGAGACCACTTGAGGACCCAGCATGGGATCACCGAGTTTGCGCGCGCCTGCCGTCCGGGCAACGCGACCGCGCTGCAGACGCGCCTCGACAACCAACAGCCGGGTAGCGATGTACCAGCGTGGGGCAAGGCGGTTAGAGCACAGCGGGTATTTGGTCAAGGATGCTATGTCGCCCTGGCTTCCCAACCAGAGGCGAAGCCAGCTCCTCCAACAATCGAGTTGCTGGGAGTCTTCGCCGGGCTGAAGCAGGTCGTCGCAAGACAGGAAAAGCAGGGGCGTCTGCATATCGCTCCACCTAGTCGATATGAGACGAACCCTTGGGCGAAAGCCATTGGCTTCGCCGACACCATGCAGGGGCTCCACCGCATCAACGCAAGACAGGTGCTTGATCGTGCAGATGGGGATGTAGACGAGACCTCTGCAAAGGTGTTTGATATAACAGGGACGCTGCTGCTAAAGTGTCATGCCGCCCTGGGAAAGACAGGGGACTATCGACGGAAGATGTTGGGGCAGGTGGACCCGGGAACGCCCGTCATCAGGCCCGTCGGCCCCTACGAGGCGGACACCACTGTCAAGACAGCTGCGAGGGTGGTCCAGCAGTGTCTGTCGTTTTTTACGCGGACACAACGGAGCAGCGAGGTTCGTGCGGAAGTGCCAGCGTACGTGACTAATGCGGAGGTGGATGCTGCATGGACCAACTTGCGCGAACATCTGGAGAGGGGGGTAGAGGTTGACCTAGTCGGCCGGGAACGATTGCCTAATGGCACCGTCCTTACCGCGCCAGAGAGGCTGGTGCTGGCGTTGTTCGTGCAACTACTGCGGCAGACCGCCGACGACACCGAGTCGTCCGAGTTGGGCCTGGTAGTGGCGCTGACGGTCCTGGGAATTGTACCCCGGGAGGAGAGATTCAAAACCGCAAACGAGTACAGTTCGATGATGACGCACTTCATCAAGATGGCCCGGTGCGCGGTGAACGCTGTGTATATCAAGACAGTTGACCTACAGGTCCTGGTGCAAGAGGCACTTATGGCAAACGTCAACACAACTATGGCCTGGGTTACAGACAAGAAGCGGTACGCACGCGCCGTGCATAAGGCGCACCGACAGCCCGGCAAAATGACATGGCTTGAGAAGGACCAGGCCTTCCTGTACGGGGAGCACCAGCTTGGCCTCCGCCAGCTAAGCCTTATTGTCGCAGGTCTGCTGGAAGAGCAGCGGAGTGTTCTGTGCAACGAGTTGCTGCGTGTCGACAGCCTGGACAGCGTGCCGACAATCCCGTGGGAACGCTTGGTGGATGTTGTGCGCGATGGCGCGTTTGAGAGTTGCTGGACGGATCCTGTGAACGCCAGGGCGCTGGCGCATGGCAACAACTGGCTTGAAGACCACATTGCCACCACGTGCGCAGACGAGTTTGGAGACGCCACCAAGTCGCGTATCATGGATAGGGCGGTGGTCGACTACCGTCACAGCATGGAGAAATTTGCGTCCTCCGGTGTCGTGCAGGCGGTCTTGGGAATGACAATGTCGATGCGCGCCACAACCGCAGCCACCATTCGCTGGCGCAACAACGACAACGGCAGCGAGAAGCGGAACTTGGTGGTGCAGCGCGGCCGCTTGACGTTAGTCGGAGGGTATACAAAGACCTCCTGGGCCGGGCACGAGGCCCCTATGCATGTTCTCCCGGACGAGGTGGCACAGCTATGGGGTTTGTACGTGTGGCTTGTGTTGCCCTTTTGGAAACTGTTGCAGGCATTGGATCCGCTCAGAGGTGAGGAGCGGGACCAAGGCTTTCTCTTCCAACTACCGCGAGCAAAGCGAACAGACGTGGCAAGGTGGGCATCGCCGGCGGTGTGCCAAGCCACCGCGACCGTCCTCGGCAGGGGAATGACATTGCAGCCTGCGAGGCAGTTAGTTACCCAGTTGGTATTGCGCTACATACCAGCTGATATAGTAAACGTGAGAGGTCTCGCGCAAGACGCGGACGGGCTCCAGGGAGGGGCGCAGGCGGTTCTGAGGAGGGGGCGAGGAGGTGCCGCCCGGGGTCGGAGGCGCCACAGCGACAGCGGAGACGACACCGACAGCGACGACAGCGACGATGAGGGGGACCTGTTTGAGAAGGACAGTGACTACGTCGATAAACACGATCTGGTGCAGGCCGCTAGCGCAGGCGGAAGGACAGACGCCGCCGCTGGCGAAGACCAATTTCAGGAATTTCGCCAAGAGGTACGGAGACGCCAACGCTTGGCGCACCAGACCGGCCATTCCTTGCAGATGGAGCTTACCAACTACAACGGCGACGAAACTATCCATCCCAATCTTGACGAATTGGCGATGCAGCAGTGGATGGCAGTGGGCGAGTTTTGGCACAAGCTTCTGCGATTCCCTTCCGCCGTAAAACGCTACAACAAGGCCGTAGCACACCGTCAGGGTCGCAAGAGGCCACAAGAGTCAGGCGGACATGTTCGTGAGGTGAAGCAGAAAGTCGAGGCCGACGACGTGAGCCAAAACAACGACGGCAGCGACGACGGCGGGGACGAGACACCATTGGTGACGGAGCAGCAGGCGCGGCGTTGGCTGCGCACCATGGTGCAGGACGACAGAGCCGTCTTCCGAGAGCGGCAATGGGCATCGCTGGATGCCCTGTTCAACGGCCGGGGCGAGTGCTTGCTGGTGGTGGAGCCGACCGGAGGCGGAAAGACGGTGCTGTCGCTCCTCCCGACGCTGCGCCCCGGAGCGCACTTGACTATGATTATAACGCCATTTATTGCGCTTCGAGTCGACGTTGAACGTCGATGCGCAGAAGCGCACATCCCATGTCTCGTGTGGAGACCGACCAGTGTCGCCAGGCCGGGCATGTTCCCGGACACGGGTGTAGTGGTTGTGATGGTAGAGCACCTGAACACTGAGAATTTCAAAGCGGGGCTACGGTTGCTTCAAGCGCAGGACCGCTTGGAGCGGGTCGTGATTGACGAGGCCCACCTCATCCTGACAGCAAGGTACTGGAGAAGTGCGGTCACGCACATGTCCATCCTGACCACAATGGGCGCGCATTTGCTGTTCCTCACCGCGACGCTCCCTCCATCGCGAGAGGCGGAGCTGTTCAACGCGATGAACCTGAGCACAGAGTGCACACGCACGTTGCGAGTGTCTGTTGGACGACCCAACGCGGCGTACTCGGTGAGGAACGCGCTGGAGGAGATCGAGGGTAGAGCGGGCTTGTGCGGCCTACGCCGGGCAGCCGATTTTGTGGACGTGTATCGTTTACGCGCGGGACGCAACCAGGCCGGCAGGGTGCGCAAGACAATCGTTTTCCTGGACCATAGGGGAATCCTTGATGAGAGGGGCAGTGCCTCTCCACATTATTTTGTGTACCACTCCAAGGTCGACCCGGGCGAAAAAGAGGACGTTCTTAACGGCTTTCGTGAGACGGAGGGCGCGGTCTTGTGGGCGACAACCGCGGCGGAGCACTCGCTGGATGTAAGCGACGTGGACGACGTCATTTACGTCACCCAGCCAGAGTCGCTCGAACTGTTTGTACAAGGGGCAGGTCGTGCAGGTCGCGACGGGCGAGACGCAGAAGTGATTGTGCTCTCAGGCGTGCAGTACACCCTACCCTCGAAGGCGCCAGCGGAGGTGCAGACCCGCAACCGTGAGGTAATGCAGACCTTCACGCAGCTGGAAGTGCCGTGGACGGAGGCAAAATGCCGGCGCAAGGCAATCGCCGCGTACATGGATGGGGATGACACGCGCGAGGGATGCGTTGAAGGGGAAGAGCGGCGATGTGATGTGTGTGTGTGGCACGCACTGGCTGGTACTGGCGTGGTGCCGGGCGCGGAAGGAGCAGGACACAAGGAGGAGAGCGACGACGAGGACGTGCTAGAGGGAGGCACAGGAGAGGCTCTGGGGCAGAGGTTGCACGCGCACCAGAGTGATGCGACAGCTAAACCGGACGCGACGCCCATGGCGCGCGGTAGCGCCCGAGCGCACAGGGCGTCCCCGTCGCCGCCGCCGCCGCCGCCGCCACGCGAGGACCCTGGCAAGTCACGTGTCGGACAGGAGACGTCGCCGCAGCGCAGTACCAACCACGCTGCCGGGTCTTCACCCGCACAAAGGCGAGCACTGCCAGTGACGCCTTGCAGGACCCAGGCTCAACGGTCCCTGCCTACGCCAGTGTCAGCCACCCCGCGTGGAAGAGACAAGGAGTACATGTTTAGTAATGAAGGCGCATCCAGAACACCACCACCTTCATATGGAAGTCCGGCAGCCGTGGTGCCCCCAAGGGCAACAGACGATGACCGCAACAGAGCCAGGACAAATTGGCAATGGATGGCAGTATGGAACAGCGTCGAGACGCCGTGTGGCTCCGACCGAGTGAAATCCATGCTGGAGTTCTGGTCAACGCATTGCGCAGTGTGCGCGCTCGAGGAGGGACGCGAATTCCATCACACCAAAGCAGAGTGTCAGGGCTCCGACCTGACTGTTGAACTTGGTACGGCATCAATGCATTGGTCGAGGAGGGCGTCAGAGGGCGGCTGGAAGATGCAGAACCACACCGGCTGTTTTCAATGCAAGGTCCCCCAACCTCACTGTCCAGGATATGGCAAGTGCTGCATCGTATGGCAGCATGTCATTGTGGACGCATGGGCGGCCTGTACCATGCGCGACGACGTACGAGGCTGGCTGCTGCACGGCATGGGTGATTTGGACAGTCTGACATCATCGACGGCTAAAGCCCTCTTGGGAAGGGCGAGACGCATACTTGGTCCAGATGGCCATTACAGCAAAGGTTCTGATCTGGTTGTGCGGTTAGTGGACGCCACAGAACGGTTCTTCACCAAGAAGAATGAGGATGGGGCGCACGATCTCTTGCAAGAAGTGGCGATATTGCATACGTGAGCTTCGCAGGGCCGCACGGTTGAAGGACTGGTTGAGAGATGGTTTTGCAAGGGGGAGGACGTCGATGCGCGTTGTACATACTGCTGTTGACTAATGAAGTGGGTTGCGAATAGTAGTTGCTTCATCTAGAATAATGCAGACCTGCTTGCTGTATAACCACGCTTGCTTCTTGTCTTGGATGTATTTCGCGATGATGGGGTGCGTCGGTACAACTGACGCTAAACCAGGATAGGTAACTTCAGGAACGCAGGAAACACAAGGAAATGAGTATTGTCCGCAGTGAAAGTCGCATCACTTCGCCTATCTTGCGACCAAGGCCTGTCAAACGAACATCTGGGAGACTCGCGCTTTTGCAGATTCCTCCACTTCTGTACGACCTAGATCCGGCTTCGGGTGTTGCCCATCTCACGGCGCCGATCAGATTCACGCCAAATACCTCGAACTCCACCAGCGCATGAAGGCCTTCCGCAAAGCTTTCTGGGAGGAACACAAGAAGCCAACCTCTCCCCTCAAAGGTCCCATTAGTGATGCCCGGCGCGCCATCCGCACTCGACTTGGCCAGATTACAGTGGAGCGCAAGGACAGTTTCGCCGCCATCAAGCGCCTCCGAACCGAATGCTTCGACATCGCCCTCACAACACCCGGACCCATAGTCGACTTCCGAAAATACATTGTCTCCCACCAGATTCCCCAGCTGGCCAACGAGAACGAAGCAACAGTCACTGGCTGGAGACGTGACTGTTGCTGCAGATGACACGGATGAAGATCGAGAGGCTAACGGCGTACAACTCTCTTGTAATCGCCAATCGCATGGTGAAAAGCGGCGTTCGAACGAAGAACCCCCATCAGGACTCTTTCTTCTCCTCGAAGGTTTTATGTCTGAAGGCAGCGGTGGATTCCTAGATAGGTTAGTACGATGCCGAAATCTATCACTAAGATGCCGCTTACTTCTCCCTCCCTTCAAGGTAGTCCTAGATCTGCTCTAAACATCGCACTAGGTCCTTCATCGAGTGCCAGCTGAGCGGCGGCTTAGTGGTCGACGTGATAGGATGCCACTCGTCAAGACCCGCTAGATCCCAAGAGGCTACCTAGGTAGCCTCAATGCATTAGGCTCACGTGAGAACCCTGTGATAGAGAACGATGATGACGACCACGTCGACGACGAGGGAGGCGGTTGCATTCGAAGGTCTTTGAGACGGTAAAGCGACGGCTCGATGCCGTCGCTGTTGTATTCGAAGCCAGTTGGGACGGTAAAGCGACGGCTCAGTCCCGTCGCTGTTGTATTCGAAGCCAGTTGGGACGATAACGCGACGGCTCGGTCCCGTCGCTGTTGAATTCGAAGCCAGTTGAGACGAAGAGGCGACAGCTCAATCCCGTCGCTGTTGAATTCGAAGCT
>Ga0265780_10002338_pt1 | contig 25766 bp, 24 predicted proteins | sample P1T30metagenome_FD_192432 | JGI IMG/M metagenome (GOLD analysis project Ga0265780, IMG submission 192432) | Plant litter microbial communities from East Loma Ridge, Irvine, California - P1 T30 | ecosystem: Environmental > Terrestrial > Plant litter > Unclassified | place: USA: California...
GACGTGTCGACGATCACCGTCACTTCCGCGGCCGTGACGGTCTCTGCCATTCCTGCCCCGACTTTCTCCAGCAAGCCGACGATCTCGCCAACCAGCGGCGATACCGCGGCGGCCTTTACCGCGACCGATCCGACCATCGCGAACGGATCAATCACCGCGCGCGCCTGGCTGCTCGGAACAACGATCATCGGAACAGGCACCACCATCGTGCCCGGCCCCGGAAACACGGGATCTCTGACCCGACGCGTCACGGGGCAAGGCACAGATGGGTCAACCATCGCCGTCACATCGGACCCGGTTACGGTGGCTGCTCCCGCACCGACGCCGGGTAACACCTATGCCAACTCGACGCAGGTCTACGCCAACAACGCGAGCTTCTCGCCCGACTTCCTCGACGTCGAGCAGCGCCTCTTGGCGCTTGGCAGCCGCTTCACTCAGTACCGCGTCGATTACGGCTCGGGACCGAACACAGCGACCGGCGACACCGTCTACGCCGCGCTGGTGAAGCTCCAGAACTGGATCGCCGCGATCGAGGCTGACCGCAACCGAGCCCTCTTCACCGACCCATTCTTCGCAAACGGCATGTTCGCCCGCGCATAAATTCCAGCACGAAGGAAACCCCGATGACCGTTCAGACCTCGTTTAATGCTGCAACGACAGCCGTGGATGCGATCGACACACTCAACGCTGCGCTGGCATCAGTCTCGACGCTGAATAGCACTGTTTTCGGTGCGCCCTCGGCATTTTCCATGACCCAGCTCGCCGCGGCGAACCGTGTCTACCAGCGACAGACGACGGACGGCGGCGGACTGAATAAGGGTTTCGGAACGATCCCCGTTACGGTGAACGTTACCCAGTTGGGCGGCGTGCGCTTTCGAATTCGCGGATCCGACGGCGTCACAATCCTGCAGCCCGCCACCTCGCTCCCTTCGTTCACAGCCACGGGTTCGCAAACGTTGCAAGTGACCGGCATCGATGCGCGATACGGCTGGTTCTACGTCGACTTGTCGGCAGACGGCGGCATGACGTGGAAGAACGGAACGACGCTGGTCGGCATGGGGCGTGTTTTCGGCATGTCGGGTCAATCGCAAGCGGCACGCTTGTTTGGGCGGATCGTTCCGGCTTCGGGCACGCTTGCTTCGCTAGGAGTTGCAGTCGACCCTAACACTGCCGTTTACGCTCGATACACCGATCCCTCGCGAACCGTTACGATTCCCGCGTGGGCGGTCCCGGCTGACAATACCAATTACGATAGCGCCTTTGCCGCCGAGTTTCTCCGTCGCCAGGCTGCGTATTTTGGCGTTAACTGCGCGACCACCGGCCACGCCAACGGCGGAACGACCATCTCAAAATGGCAGCCGGGTCAGACGGACAATACGAACCTGCGTGCCGTACTCGATGCGGTCGGTGGCTTCGAAGCGTTCTATTGGCACCAAGGCGGAGATGACGCTGGCGCAGGCACCAGTGCAGCGAGTTATCAGGCAGGCCTTACCGGGTTCTTCAACGACATCGCTGCACGCAATGCCGTACGCGGGCCTTCGTTCGAACGCTATGTCACGGCGATGGCAACCCGCGCGGCGGGCGGAGCGGGCACAACCGCTACAGTTCAAACGATCCGCAAGGCTGCGCTTGATTGGTCGATCGCTAATGGCGCGGTCTACCTTGAGCCGCACGATATTGTGGTCGAGGATGCCGTTCATCAGGGCATGCAGGGCAACATTACACTTGCCCGTCACGTTCATCGCGCCACAACGGCAGCAACCGATCAGGGGCCTATCATCGTCTCGGGTACGCGCAACGGAACCGTCATAACGCTTGCCACCTCGGCGCCTGTCACCATCGTCGGCAGCCCGACCGATCGTTTCTCGATCTATGCCAGCGGCACATCCACCGCGGCTCTCGCTGTCGCCAGTCTTTCCGCCAACGGCTCGACCATAACCGTCAATCTGACGGCTGACCCGGGCACCTATCAGGCATTGGACGTGCACTGGCTACGGCACCCGGATCCGTCGGGCACGACGCCCGCTGCCAACATCATTTACGACACTTATACCGCAGACGGCATTCCGAACGGGCGGCAATTGCAGCCGACTGTTTCCGGGCCGGTTATGGTTGCAGCGCTAAATGGCACGGCAACTCCGACTCCGACGCCGACACCGACGCCTACCCCCACACCGACGCCAACTTTCTCGGATACGTTCACCGGTGCGAACGGAACGGATTTGACGGCTCGCACAGCGGATACCGGGCAGACCTATTCACGCGCTGCTGGTGCGAATGGCTCAATTGTAATCAATAACAATGAAGCTGCGAGTGGAGATAACAATGGGGGTTCGGTATATCTTTCCAGCCTTATCCCGACATCTCCTGACTACACCGTGAAGGCGAAGTTTAAATACGTCTCGGCGGCAACAGGGTCAGGCGTGTTTATATTGGGTCGAGCCTCTATGTCGGGCACGTCGCGCACCAACTATCAGGCGGGCTATTCACAAGCCGGTTTCTCGCCGTACAGCCAAGAAGGTATCTACTTCGGCAAAGTCGTAGCTGGAACGTTTACCGCCCTGGGATTCTACGCGTATGTTCCAGCCGCTGGAACTGCGCCCGAAATTGCCATGACCATGAATGGCAGCGCTTTGACCGTAGCTCTCGACGGTGCGACGGTTATCTCTGTCACTGACACCGCCATCGCATCTGTGGGCACTGTTGGGTTGCGCTTTACCGGTATCGCCGATCCGGCGACGGGCTTCCACGTCGACAACCTGACGGTCATCTAAAGATGGCGCCACACCTGCGTTGGATCAAAGGCCCCGCAGTTGCTCGTCGCAGGTGTGGCACTCGTGTTCGCCCTCAAGCGGCGGTTCCGCGCCACAATTCGAGCAAAGCCCTTGCGCTCGGTAAGCTAGACGACGCTCTCGCTTGCGCTCGCGTGCTGCGATGAGTTGAGTGAATGGGAAAACCAGCGACTCCCACAGCGAATTAGCGATCCGTCCGAACATCGCTGCCCATTCCCCAAATTATCGCCGAATTGCGGCACCTTAATATAACCGAAAGGTCCCTGACAATGGCTGCCATCAATTTCGGCTCGGGCGCGAACACGTCTACGGGCGACCTCTTCTCCGGCGCAATCGCAAAACTGATCGGGCGCGTAAGTGCGCTGGATGGCGGAAGCAGTGGCGCTGTTGCACCGACGATCGCAGGAAACACGACGGACGGTAGCACGCTGACGGCGACGCCAGGCCGCGCCGGTGCGACTGGAAAGTGGACGCGTGACGGGGTCGCGATCAGCGGCGCGACCGGGCTCACGTATGTCTACACAGCTGCAACCGACGCTGGCCGCTACATCCGATATGAGGAAACTCAGTCTGGCATAACCGCGGTGAGCAATGCTGTTCTCGATGGTGCGTCGATGCTGTTCTATGCCTCGGACTTTGACGGAGCCGACGGTACGCCGTTCTCTTCGTTCGAGGGGTGGACCGGCGCGAGTGCGGCCCTTCAGATCGTCGGTAACGATTTGGTTCAGACGAGTGCCAACGGCTCCGTGCCGATCCACGCCGCCCCCTCTGTAAATTTTGAACATGAAGTGGTTTTCGACTGCCGCTCGTCAGGCACCGACCCGAACTCAGGCGGGATACGCCGCATATATGGTCGGTACACCGACTCCGATAACTACGCGATGCTCCAAGTGTCGCAGAATTCGTATCGCGCATCGAAGCGGGTCGGCGGCGTGGAAACCGTGTTCGTCAATGTGTTCGGCAAGAGCTACCGGGAGAACACCGCCCTCAAGATCCGCTGCAACGGCGATTATGTTCGCATGTTCGTCAATGGCCAAGAGATCGCCGAGTCAATCGCGGCGAACGGCGGTCTCGGCTTTATGATCGGCGATCTGCCAAAGGTGGCGACGGTAGCGCTGAGCACGGCGGTTTACGTTCCGAACGGCACCTTCCCGCAAGTCGTTGCGAACCGCGTGAGGATCTCGAACATTGCCGCGAACGCAATTTTCGTGGGTCCGCTGACGACGTCCAACATCGATGACACCCCCGGCCGGCAGGTCATCAATGCCGTTATCACTGCACAAGGCAGCGTCGGTCAGATGCAGATGCTCATCCTTTCCTCGACGGGCCAGATTGTGCAGGACTGGACCAACATCACGCCGGTGGCCAACCGCGTCACCAGCATCGAACTGCCCGTCACGGTAGAGGGCGCCCCGACAGCGGTATGGACCCGAGACGCAACCACGAAGTCGATCGCTTCGTCGGACCTGATCACGGTTCCGATCCAGCATCACGCCATCCCGGCAGAGTTCGGCTTGAACACGCAGGGAACGCAGCCTTGGAATAATTCAGCTGTGTTCACCGACATGTTCAAGATGTGTAACCTAGGGGTGCGTGGCAGCGGCTTCTATTTTGCGTCTGTGGTTTCCGATCATATCGTGCAGTCCGGTTCGGCAATCGAGCCGACGGTTGCTCCTAAGTCATGCCCTGCAAGCGAGTGCGGGCTTGGTGCGGATGGGTGGCCTACGGCTGCTCCGCGCACCTCGCGCTGGCCCTCGGACACCCGCATGGCCCTCCAGTTCAACGATGCTGGAAACGGCATCATGGAATGGCAGGCAGGCACGTACGACATAACCTTCTCGCCCGGCCTTGATTGGAACGTGGACGGCGGCGCTCACATCTCGCGCACCGCCTATGACCTCGCTGCGGGCACGGCGACGCTTGTTCTGACTGCCGGCGTTTCCAATCAGGCGGCGTCGTTCTTCAACTTCAATAGCTACAACGGCGTGCCGAACACGTTCCCGCCGGTTGGGCAGCGCGTGTTCAAGAGCTTCCGTCGCGGCGAAAAGGCAGGGAGCGCGTTCACTGCAAAGACGATCAGCAGCTGGAAGGGTTTGACCTCCGGAAACAAGTTAGGCGGCAAGCCGTTCAAGGGCGCGCTTCGGTTCATGTCGAACAACGACATCAACGGCGGCAACGTGACGGATTGGAAATTCACCAACACCCGTAAAGCTGTTGCTGAAGGCCACCTCGGTTACGTTAGCCGATCGGGTCCAATCACTATCGTGGACATGATTAATGCCTGTGCCGATGCCGGTACGCACCTCTGGTTGAATATTCCGGATACGGCCGACCCGACGCTGGTAAGCATGTGGGCAACCGTTTGCAAAAACACGATGCCCACTGGCATGCTCGTCTACGTCGAATATTCGAACGAGATTGCCTTTAACTTTGCGGCGGATTTTGCTCAGTCGTATCGCTTGAATGATCGGGTGCAGGCGGGTGGTGAAAACGCCGGCGTTCCTTATCGTGTTCAACTTTCGCGCGATATTAAGGCGCGGGCGGCAGTGCCATTCGCGAACGTGTTCGGCGCCGATGATCGCTGGCGGCTTATCGTCGGTATGGCGGCGATCGACTTCCAGAACGGTGACGGCAACTCGGACAACAAGCTGGCCGAAATGCTCGATGAGGGCGACCTTTGGCAGTATGCTCGCGGCGTCTGCATTGCGGCTTATGTCGGCAACGGCCTGAACTATGTCGACGGCGGGCCGTCTGGCGGCTTCATGTCCAAGGCCTCGCGCGATAAGGCGGGCGTCGACGACGCGGGCTGGCTCAACGACTATTTCGCGGCGCAACAGCTGATGTCCGATTGGACCCGGCTGAACTACTGGAACCCGCTCTGCAACGCGCTGGCTCGCTACTGCGCGCGCAGGGGCCTTGTCCGCGGGCGAATCATGCCAACGCTATATGAGTATTCGTGGCACCACAGCGACGAGAAGGACAACAACGAAGTCCGTGCTACGGGATCGATCGCGGGCAACGTTCTCACCGTTACGGCAAACAACAATGGACCTATCCGCGAGACCGATGTTCTAGCCGGCACCGGCGTGACCGCCAGCACGAAGGTACTGGAACAGCTTACTATTGCGGCAGGGGCGCTTCCCGGCAAGGAGGGCACCTATCGTGTGAGCATCAGCCAGAACACATCGGCCACCACCATCACCAGCACCACCAACCTCTACGCCGACGCGGCGGGTGCTGCGATGTCAAAGGCCATTCGCGACCCTCGCGCCGGTACAGCGGTCAACTATATGGATGCGTGGCTGCGCACCACGGGCGGCTTGATGATGCACTTCGATCACGTCGGGTACACGCCGCAGACGCTGTATAACTACCGGGGTTATTCCAACTGGGGCTACATGGAGGCACTTGGTCGGGAAGCGATTGACGAGCCTTACATCTCGGTCGCGCGCGATATGGCGGCGAACGGCTGACGGTATTTGCCGGTCTAGGTTCCCCTAGACCGGCAAACCATCCGGCAGCTTTCCTAGCCGTATGCGACCGCGCTCGTGATAATTTTCTGACGGCGATGGCGCAGCATTCCTCCAGCAACAGCGAAACCAGCGAGCATCATGAACCAGGTCGACGGCTCAGGGAGCGCGGTTGCCAAAACAAACCGACCGGGTAGCGTGGCAGCAGCCTCGTATGTGCCATTGACGATAAATCGTTCGTAGGAAGCGGCTCCGCCTGTCCCGCTCGACAAGAGGAGGCCCGTGCTCCCTTGGTCAGCATAGAGGACTAAACCTCCCGCGGTGCTGCTATCAAAAATCAACTTGCTACCTTCGGCGATGAGGGGAGACGTACCCGTCGCGATATACAGACCTCCCTGATACCCGGTCCCCATACCCGACAAATCATAGTTTCGAAATTTGAGCGTGTAGCTGAGTAGGTTCTCTGTTTGCAGCGTGCCCTGCGTGTCATCGGTCGTGATGGTAAACACCAGCCGGTCCCCTCCCAACTGCTGCGTGCTTACGAACGTGGCAGCGCATGCCGGGGCGCTAAACGCCATGGCTGCGCACGCCGACAAAAGCGGCATGAGGTATCGCATATTCTTCTCCCTGTATTCACGCGAGAGGCTGCGCGGGAGAGCATCTTGAGTCGAGATGTCGAATCAAGATTGTCCAAAATTTAGTTAATTGGGTCAGCGAGATAAGGCGGGCCTTGCCCAGCGTCCGGCTTACCCAGCTGCCGCTTGGTATAAAGGCAAGGGCTGACCGACAAGCGAGCTTCAGGATGGCGGGGAGCCTATACGATCGGTGCCATACCTCCAGCCGCTATCTACCTTCAGCAACACCTGACCAACGTGCTCAACCAGCGTGTTGAGGTCATGTCGCCAGCCGCAGGATCCTGAAAACGAACGACACGCGGCACTGAGGGAAGCGCCAAGTTTCAGGGCAAACAGTCGCCGTGTTTCTCACAAGCGTCCCGAATTTATGTTAACCATTTGTTGCAAAGAATAAATTCGTCCGTACAACCCGGAAAAACTAACCGGGGGCGGATGTGACAGATAGCATTAGGGCGGAGTATTATGCTGGTACTGGGGAACAGGCGCGCGACTCCGTAATCGCGCCGCTTGCCACGGAACGACTCGCCAGTACGGGCAGCTTGCATAAGACAGGTGGCGTCACCTTAAACTCAATTCAGTCGCTGCGCGCCATCGCAGCGTTTATCGTCGTTGTATTTCACTCGCATATTGGCTTTGCGTCCTCATACCCGGCGCTGTCATTTGCGAATGAGGCCTACCTGTTCGGCTTTGGGAAAGTCGGGGTTCACATATTTTTCGTGATCAGCGGCTATATCATGTACCTGACGAGCTTCGGTACGGGGAAGCAGTTCGCTCCAAAAAGCTTCCTTACAAAGCGTTTCCTGCGCGTCTATCCGATATATTGGGTGTTCGTCGTTCTGTATGTCGCTGTTGCATACCTTTTGATGTCCCCGCCAAAGCTGGCTGTCGATCAATATGTAGGTATGGTGTTGCTTTTGCCGGGCACAGCGCCGCTGCTGATTGGCCCGGCGTGGACCCTGTCATACGAGATCTACTTCTACATCGCATTCGCGGCTGCAATGATGTTCGGCCAAACGCGTGGGCTGATTGCGCTCACTGTGTTCTTCAGCCTCAGCATTGCCCTTGGCTTTATCTTACGACCGCAAGCAGCTGTCACATCGCTCATGACGAACGCTCTTCTGCTGGAGTTCATCATGGGAGTGTGGATCGCTCGCGTCACAACTCTGCACGCACTTCCAAAAGCGATGGGATGGGTGGCGCTCGGCGCTGCGGTAATTGGATATGCAATCGGGTTGGCCTTGGGTTACGATCGATTGCCCAGTGCCGCACTATGGGGCATGCCAAGCGCTCTGCTAGTTGCGGGGGCCGTTATCCTTGAACAGCACAACAGCGCTGTCATGACGGCTCTTTACAAGAAAGTGAGCTGGTTAGGGGATAGCTCGTATTCGCTGTATCTGTGCCACATTCTTATCATTGAGCTGGTTTTGAACATGCAACCATTCCAGATCAGTCTGATCGCTTTAGTGGCTTTGAATACGATTGCGTGTGTTGTCTTCGCAGCAATCTTTTACCGATTGGTCGAACGTCCCTTCATCCAGTATTTGCAGCGCTGGCTTGTGAAACGAGCCTAATCGGCGGCGGGTCGTCCTGCCCGCCGTCATTGCCGTGTGCCCATCCTTATCGGCTGATCAACAACCTGCGCGCATTGCGAACGCTCAGGGCATAGGCGCCCGCCAAGCCCCCGACTTCCCCAGCTGCCGCACGATCCCGTTAAACGCGGCAGTCACCCCCTGCGATCGGCCGATGTCGTTATCCTGGCTGGCCGAGTCCCAGAACATGACCAAGGGCCAGCGCTCCGGACAGTGTGGCAAGAGTACCCGGAGAGCGAGGCGGACTGGCACCGTACAGACCGCCGCCTGACCGCTGGTTTCGACCGCGTTCCGCAGGATTTGCACAGCAAGCTCGATCGTGATTCGCTGGCGGCGGTCCATGCTGCTATGGAACGTAACAGGAACAACGACGCAAGAGATTCGCTATGCCGCGATGCCGACTGTGCACCAGCAACGACGACGATGCGGTGATCGAGCACCTCGCCGAGAAGATGTGGGATAGCCGAATGGATTATTTCGAGGAGCGAACGCCGTGGAGCAAGGCGGGCGGAACATGGCAGTCCGCGTTCCGCGAAATGGCAGTGGCTGCCAGGCAGGCCCTGATCGAACGATAGTTATGGAGCGGGCCGCAGTTCGGAGGTTACCTTAGCTGCGGCCCTGGCCAAACTGATCTTTGGGGGACCCGCAAGGTTATCAGTGATGTAAGCCTATCTGATCGGATGGCAACGCGATTCATGACGTTATAAATCAAGCAGAATCTAGAGCCGCTCCAACAGCATTCTTAGTCCTCTCCATCCCCAAATAAACGCGGATCCACCCGAAAGAATTGCCCCAAGAATGTCTGCTCGCTCGCTGTTAGTCGATCGCGCCCTACTCCGCGCACAAACCGTGACAGATAGTCAGACTGGCGACCTACCATTCGCGACAATGGCGCTAGCGGCACGCGGCCCTTCACTGCCAGCGACCGCAGTGTTTCACGCACCTGGTCAGGTGTGGCGACGGCTGTAGGCTTCATTCCAACATCTCGGCTCGTCATCTGCGGAACACTTACAAAACCAATCACACGTCCGCTACCGTCGAAGGCTGAGCCATAAACTGAGGGTGCGGCATTGGTTGATGCACCAGATCATTCATGCGTGGTCGGTCTGAGAATCGTAGGCTTCCTTTGAGCCACTGCCCGAGCCGCCAAATAGTGTCGAGGCATTGATTCTAGTGAACGACAACATTTGTTTGGAACATTCGCCGATCACTTGCGCAACCTCAAGGGTTCGAACCAGTTAACGCCGGATGCCGCTTTCCACCGTACCTTTCGCTATCGTCGTAGAGGATGATCCAATCATCATGATGGGGACAACCAGCATCCTTGAGGAAGCCGGCTTCCGTGTCCACGAAAGCTTCGATGGCGATGAGGCGGTTACACTCCTGACGGAACATTGGGAAAGCACCGTGCTGCTGTTCTCCGATGTCGATATGCCCGGCTCGATGAACGGGTTCGCGCTTGCGCGTTACGTTGCCGAACACTGGCCCTTAATCGACATCGTCATCGCGTCGGGGCATATGCTACCGGCAGCGGGCGACATGCCAGAAAAGGCAACGTTCCTTACAAAACCGTTCAACGAACGGATGGTATTGAGCCACCTCAACGAAATTCTGCCAGACGATAGAAAGCCAGAACCCCTTCGAAATGCTGTCTGACGTAGAACTCGTCAACAAAGTGTTTCGCGTGCCTACAGGGGCTTACCGACATGTCCGATGATAGTCTTCAGAGCATCGTTGCTAGCGACGAGGTTACAAAACTTCGACGTCTTTCACAGCAGGAGCGGCACTTAGCGGAGCAGAGCGGCAATCCTCAAAATCGGCGGCGCCACCTCGCTAATGCGGTCGCGTGCGAGACGATTACCGATATCTTAAGCCGGTCCGAAAACTCTTGGATACTTGAGGGTTCAGCGACGCCGTCGTCCCCTATCAAGCGATAGCGGCACGGTCACTTTCAACCGGTTTCTGACAAATGCGCACATTACGGTCCGGGCTGCCGTTCGGTTTACGCCGTAGCGACAGCCCTAGCCGTCCCGATCGCCCGGGGGGAGATCGGGACGGTTGGGAACGATGTACACCGTCCCCAGTCTCTTTCAAGTTAGACTGAGAAGAGCCGCCAGCACCAATTCAGAAATGCTCTTAGACCTCGCGCTCACCGAACATGTGTGGGTGCACCCGAAAGAATTTCGCCAGCATCTGGCATTCGACCGATCGCAACCGTTCCGGCCCCCTGCCCCAGACGAAACCTGTCAGGTAACCCCCGTCTCGACATAGCATGCGGGATAGGGTGCTCAACTTGATGCCGTGCTCGCGCGCGAGCAATCGCAGCGTTTCGCGCACCTGGTCGGGCGTGGCGACGGCGGTAGGCTTCATTCGGGCATCCTCGGTTCGCCATCGGCGAGCCAACTACGAAATCAAGAACACCTCCGCTACCGCGATGGCATAGAGCCGTGGCGGCAAGCGGGGGTGCCGCATGGGGGGGGGGGGGACGGCGCGAAGTCGGTCTACAAATCACGACAAAAGCGGACGGACCGCAAGCGCCCACTAGCGGACATTCGCGTTTGGATGCAGAATGACCTCATGGATAAAAGCATTGAGCTATTCCGGGCGGAACAGCGACGGCTCGCTGGCGATGGCGGACTCAAGCGACACCTCAAAACGACCGTGTTGTCCCTTTGCCTTATGATGCTTGTCATGTGGGGACTGATGGCGGGGTTGAGCGCCTTCCCCCGCAACGCGGATCACTCAATGAACGTCATCTATTACGGGCCGGTGCTGGGCCTGTTCGGCTTAGTAGCTGCTTTCCTGCTTCGGAGACCCTTCCTCCGGAAGCCCCCATTTCGAGCAACGCTATGGGGGCTCGTTTTCGTTTCGGCGGTCATCATCCCAATCGGAGCGTTCGACGCATTGCTGCGGAACGGCAGCTAACCACCACTTTCAGACATTCCCGCTCGTAGCAAACCGCCAAAAAATCAGGGTTTGACTCCTATAACGCGCTGGTAAGTGCGTGGTAGCCACAGCCGACGGTTTGCAGACAGTTGACAGTGCCGCCCGTCCGATCCAGAAGTTTTTACCGATGGCGACCGACCATGCGAACTTCTCAATTATAGCCTCGCACTACGTCGCTCTCCAACCCCCTACTGACTGCCCATATGGCCGCCTGCGTGCGATTCACGACATGCAACTTGCGTAGGATAGACTTGATGTGGGCCTTCACCGTGGCTTCGCTAATGTTGAGACGGCGTGAGATAATCTTATTCGGATCGCCTTGAACCAACTCTCGAAGTATCTCGATCTCTCGTACCGTCATATTGGCATCGTCAATCAGCGCTTCGATCTTGGGTGCGCGCATTTGGTTCTCAACACTGACGAGGTCCATAATGACTTGGGAGGGAGCTTGCTTTTCACCCAAAGCCACAAGCTTAATCATTTCAACAAAACAGGCACAAGAAGCACTCTTTTGAATATATCCGTCGACACCAAGAGAAATTGCCTGAGCTACCACGTGGCTCTCACAAGTTTCGCTCATCATCACGATCAACGCGCCGTGGTGCCGGGACCGTATTCCAGTACACATCTCCTGGGTACATTCGTTATCGACCTCGTCGATTATGAATAAGGCACGATAGTCGCGGCTATGGTTCGTATAAGGAACACTCTTGAGATCACTGTACACACCGGAAACTGTAAACGAACTTTCAATCAACAACCTCCGAATACCCTCTGCTTCTATCATGTTGCGATTTATGACGAAAAGTTCCGCAGTTTGCTCTTCCCCCAACATACCCTTCCCCTTTTAAAAACATTTTGTTTTAATTTAATTGTCCTCCATACTGATTAGCGACAGCAAATAATGTGCCATCCGCAGTAATGCTGAACCTTTCCCGACCACTGGGTCGAAAGTGTAAGAGTTCATTACACATTTGTGGAAATCCGATATGAGGCAGCTCCTGCTCGGATATCGGGGTTTGACTCCTATAACGCGCTGGTAGGCGAGTGATAGCCGCAGCCGACGATCTGGAAAAAACGTGAACGGCCGGTTTCGCCCAACTACCGACGTTCGGTCCTGCACGGAGATAGCTTGATTACGGCCATGGCCGGTCTAATTGGGTAGGACAGGGCGAAAGGAAACGGATGACCCAAGAACGTATGGTGAAGCTCAGGCGGGTAGCCGTAGTCATGACGGCGATCGCCAGCGTTACTTTGTGGATCGTCGACCTTACAAAGATGCCTGCTCAAGCCGGCCTTCCAGTGTGGCTTCTAAGGGCGGCTGTCATGCTATGCGTGGCGAGCTTCTGGACGGCTGTAATCCTTACCTTTCGGATACAAAGGGCAAGTGCACGCCGTTGATGCGACCGTCTGCTTTCGGCTTGTGCCGGCCATAAGCTGCCGGTCTGCTTCCCACCAGGTTCAGACGTTCCAGCCAAATCTGGGACCGGTAGCTATCCTTCGTAAAGGATAGCAAAAACTCTTTCCTACAAGATTGCCTTTGTGCTCCACGCTTTCAGATGCGCCATGAACGTTCAAACACGCTAGCTGCCGAGTTGCCGTCGAAGGCTGTTCGCCCTGTCTCTCCCCCTGCCCCGTACATCGGCGGCAAGCGCAACCTATCGCGCCGTCTGTGCGCCCTGATCGATGCGACACCGCACGACACCTACGTCGAGCCATTCGTCGGTATGGGAGGTGTGTTCCTCAAACGGACGCGCCAGCCCCGCGCCGAGGTGATCAACGATATCTCCGCGGACGTCACCACCCTCTTCCGGATCCTGCAACGCCACTACCCCCAGTTCATGGATGTGCTGAAATGGCAGATCACCAGCCGGGCGGAGTTCGATCGACTGCGCGCGGCCGCGCCGGAAACACTGACCGACCTCGAGCGGGCGGCGCGCTTCCTCTACCTCCAGCGGCTCTCGTTCGGCGGCAAGGTCGACGGTCGTAATTTTGGCATGAAGCGCGAAGCCTCAGCACGCTTCGATGTGACCAAGCTCGGGCCAATGCTCGACGAGCTTCATACGCGCCTGACCGGCGTCGTGATCGAGCGCCTGCCCTATGCTGATCTGATCCGCCGATACGACGCGCCCGGCACGCTGTTCTTCCTCGATCCGCCCTACTGGGGCTGCGAGGGCGACTATGGTCCGGGAGTGTTTGAGCGCGCGGACTTCGAACGCTTGGCCGAGCAACTGGCAGGAATCGCCGGGCGCTTCATCCTGACGATCAACGCCACTGACGGTGCCCGGGACGTCTTCGGACGCTTCGACGTCGAGGAGGTGGATACGACGTACTCGATTGGCACGTCAGCGGCCGGCGCGGGCAAACCCGTCAAGGAATTCATCGTCCGCGGCTAGTTTCAGGTTGGAATGCCGGGCCCAGTCTGTCTAATATCAGGTCGCATCGGTTGCCCATGATGGCATGCCCGGAGATTGGACCTCTCGGTCATGGAGAGACCTCAGCGGGGCAACCGATGCGTTCTGACCCGCCGTTGGATGCGGGAGAGGTAAGGCCCGCTTCCGAACCATTACCGTCATAGATTGTAGCGATTCGCCCCATCGGGCAAGAAAGATCAGACCGTTTTCTCAAGAGGCGGGCTGTGTCAGCGTAATTGCAAGCATGTGTGGGTGACTAGGGCGGATTGGCGCGACGGCAAAAGGCAGCTTTGCGGCCTCCATCGCAGAAACGAATGCCTGCTCTTGCGGCGTACGTTCCCCAGAAGGACGGAGGCAAACCAATATCCCCTCTGGCGGGTGGTATTCCGGGCCGAGAACAACGCCTGTGTGAACCATCCAACCCGCCTGGGTGAGCGCGCGTTGGATCTGGCCAGCAAGGGCAGCTCCCGCTGCATACGAACCATCGTAAGCGACATAGGCTGTGCCTTGCGAAGCGCGCGCGACTGAAATGAACGCAGTAATCTGCTCCGGCAGGATACGCCTAGGGGACATGCGCGCAATTGCCTGCTCAAGGGCCTCTATCCTTGCTTTCGCCTCACTTGGCGAAGCACCAGAAAGCTTACGCTTGTAATCCGATATCTCGTCGTCGCGCAGTACCAATCGCGCAGACAAAGTCTCGATCTGGTTCGCCTTCAGGTGGTTGACTACCGCCCATACCACGAAGGTTACTACAACAGTCATCCCTACAAACACCCAAGGCGTCTGTGCGATAATGGACCAGTTCTGTTTCAGTAGTTCGACTATATCCATTCATGCTGCTTAGCAGACCGCTGGCGCGCGGCCAGAGCGAACATCGACAAACATCCACTATTGGCGATACCTCGTCGCGTCATGCGGCAAGCTCCAAGGGGCTACCTGGGGAGGTTGCCAACACGTGCTGCGCGAGGCGCTTGATCCGGCTGTCGTCGGAGACCTTCGCTGCTTGCACAACGCCGGGATCGTTGATGCCACGCGACTGATCGGACTTGATCCCGAGCGTCTCGAGCAGGACCGGATCGCTGCCCTCGTTGGTATGGAGGTAGTGGGCGGTGACCTGATCCGGCTGCCCGGGGCGGCGCAGGCGGCCGATCACCTGGTAGTGGACCTGCGGCGACCAATCGAGTTCGCCGAACACGACATCGCGGCAGTGCTGCTGCAGCCCGTCGAGGCCCGCGCCCGACCGTAGCGAGATCATCATCACCCGGCTGCTGCCGTTGGTGAACGCCTCCTTGCTGCGCTCCTTCCCTGCCCCGCTTTCCGAGCCGGTGTAGAGGACAGGCTCGAACTCGCGCAGTTCGTTTTTCCAGATCTCGTAGACCTCACGGTGCCAGCCCGCGAGCAGCACCCGCGGAGATTCGCGCAGCAGCAGCTTGACGTAGGCGGCGACCGATCGCGCCTTGGCGATGCCGGTCATCTGCCGCATCTTCAGATCGAGCTCGCGCGCGGCGGCGCCCGCTTCGACGAAGCTGCCGCGCAGCACGGTCATCGCGAGCGTCCGGGTCAGCGCCTCCTCGTCAGCAACCGCGCCCCTATCCCACTCAACCTGCCAGTCGATGATGTTCGGCCGTGGCATCGAGGCGTCGACCGTGGCGTCGTCTTCCGTCCGGCGGAGGAAATAGCCGCTGTCGCGCAGATACGAGCCGAGCGCGTCGGGGTTCTTGACGATCTTGTCGCCGCCACACCATTCGCGGGTGAACTCCTCGATGCGGCCGAGCAGGTTCGGTCGGACGTATTCCATCACCTGGTGGATCTCGCTGCCGTAATTGTAGATCGGCGTCGCGGTGAGGCCGAGGCGCAACTCCGCGCGGCCGGACAGGATCGAGGCCGCCCTACCCTTGTCCGTCGTGACGCCGTGGCGAAGCTCCTGCACCTCGTCATAGACGACGGTCTTGAACAGGCCGTCCTTGATGACGTCGACCCAGCCAGCGACGTTCGAATAGCGAAACAAGTACACGTCGGCGGCCGGGAGGTCATACGGCTTGGTCCCGGCGATGATATGCACCCGCAGGTTCGTGAACCGCTCCAGCTGCTTGCGCCACTGCGAGGTGAGGTGCGCTTGAACCACGACGGCGGCGGGCAGCGGCGCGCCCATCGTCAGCGTCGCCGCGGCCGATATGGTTTTGCCCAGGCCGACGTCGTCACCGATCAGCAGCCCGCCATTGTTGATCGCGATGCGCGCGGCCTGCGCTTGGTAGAGATAGGGCTGCATCCCGATCCGGAAGCCCGGGACCTCTCCCGGCTGCCAGGTTGGCAGCAGTATCGCGTCGCGCTCGGCGATCCGGTCGATGACGCGCTGCGCGCCGGCGTCGATCGCCTCCTGCTGATCGTGCGCGAGCGGGTACCGGAGCATGAACCATTGCAGATCCGACCGGACCTCGTCGGTGTCGCTCAGGTGGAGGGTGGTGGCCGTCGTCGGCACGCGCGGGAAGAGGCGCTTGAACGCGATCGCGACGTGCGGCGCCAGGTCGTTGATCGCCCAACGCCCTTTGCCGGAGGGATCAACGCCGAGGGTCAGGGTGCCATAGGTCTTCACAGCGATGCTCTCCCCGTGGATACGAGATAGACCGGCTTCCCGCCGATCGTGGGCGGCAGGCCCATTGCGGTTCCGGTGACAAGGATCAGCGCGCTGATCGCGTCGTGCGCGGCGTAGCGCTCCAGCTGGCGGTAGATGACGCGCTTGTTGCAGCGGGTCTTCGCTTCGAGGCCGACCGAGCCGAGCAGGAAGTCGATCCGGTCGGCGGCGCTCAGGCGGTGCTCGCGCTCGAAGGCCGCGCCGGCGGCGGTCAGCGTCTCCTCGATCGACAGCTGCAGTGCGTCTTCGTTGCCCACCCGCAGCCGCGATCGGCGCAGCAACGTGACGATATCGACCGGCGTCATGCTGCCCGCCGATCCCGCCGGCGGCGAAGCTTCACCGGACGCCCGTCCCGGTCGACGTAGCGCCGTTCCGAATAGTCTTCATCGAACCCCTCGGGCTCGTCAAATTTCAGGATCACCCCTCGATCGTCGACGGTGTACGTCCCGACCGGTGGCTCGTCGAAGATCGCGGTGCGAAGATATGCGCCTGTCCCGAACGCCTCAGACCGCTTGCCCTGACGCTGCCATAGCATCACGCAGCGCCAGAACGGCGAGCCCTCCGGCGGGTACGGGTTCGCCCTGATCTCGCCCTTCCCGTTCGTCAGACTGGGGCCGAACCGATCGCTCCAGTCGAACAGCCAAACGCGATCGCCATCGGTGATCCGGTAATCGTGGGCGTCACTGAAGGTAGATATGATCGCCCCGCCGCGTGCGACGCTAGTGTCTCCGATGTGAATGCAGGTCATGCGGCCCTCCACAGGATGGCAGGTTGATAGGGGTCAGGGAGGTGATTGCCGCGCGCCGTGGGGTGCGTCGGCGCACCGCTCATGTCCGGGGTCATGAAATCCCACCCGGATGCATTGGACGTCGCGATTTGAGGTTAGACACCGCTTTCGGGACTCGGCGGACTTGCGACGGCAATAGTTCGCGGCTAGACAGATTAAGCCGTTGAGAAATATCAGGAATGCGGTTCCCGTAGGGGTCACCATCCAACTGGTTGGTGATATTTCTTAATGCTCCGGTCTGGCCGGCGCGCTTGGTGGCTTCCCCAAACCTTTCCCTAATATGTACGCTGGTAGCAGATGAGATACGGCGGCCGCGCGTTATCAATTTGCATAGTCCGAACAGCAATTTCTCGCATTGAGGAGTTCGAGCTCAAGCTCGAACGGATCACAGTCGACGGCCACAGGACCTCCAAGCGTACGGAAAACAGGCGATTTCCGATTGGCGGCTATCGTGTTTTTGTTGCCATGCCTGTACCGGCGGCTATCAACGACAAACTACCGTTGAAGGCGAACGTTCGCTAATGCGCAAACGATGACGTCTCCGTCTGCAAGTTATCCTGGATTGCAAGCACATCTATGCAGGGATAGGATTAACGCAGGTTCGATCTGGCGGGGACACTCGGATGTTGTCTGTGCGCTACGTTGCGGGGGCATCACTGCTTATGATCTCGTCGACTCTATCGGCGATTCAGAACAGTACGCTATCCGCTTCTTCTATGTTGGCTCAGACTGCGGGTCGCTGGCAAGGCGAGCTACAATACCGAGATTACCAGTCCAACACTTGGCAAAGCCTGCCGATGTCAGTGGCTATCGTTGCACAACCGGATAATGTCACCACGGTTCGAACTGCAAACTTCGATGACGGACCGCAAACAGGGATCGTAACGATCACCACAGTGATGTTGGTGGATCCAGCGGCTTTAACGCTGGATTACGCAATCTTCCGGCGCAACCGCCCTACAGATGTCGGGGCGTCTCGGATCGTGGATGTGGCTCAAGGGGCGGATGCCTTCCACTGGAGCATCGTGACCGTTGAGACACGTAAGGATGGGAACGAGGTCGCTCAGGTCCGCGAGACTACCACGCAAGATGGCGAATTGTTGACCACGTTGAAAGAGGTGAACCCAGTTGGAGACAACAAGGAGGTCTGGCTACCACGGAATCGTTCGGTGCTTCGTCGGACTAGGTCATAGCGGCGGACTGGCGATCGCGCGCGTCCTGCAAAGTTCAGTCGGAGGCGGAATGGCCGCATCCCTCCAACTATTCCCTTGCAGCGGTCCGAGGAACGCAAACCCTGCCCCGACCGCGACTGTGCGACAAACAGGCGTTTTCAGACCGCCCGCTCCCGTGCGTGAAAGCGGGCGGTCAGCTTTCGAGCACTGAGGTCGCATTCATCGCGGTCGAACGTCGCGATCTGATGGAAAGGCGAAGGCCGGCTTTTGAGTAACCGATCAAGGGAAGCAGACCTTCGCTTGCTTACTCCGGAAGCGGCACTGCCTGTGGGGCGAGGGCCATAAGCAATGCCTTCATCAGCCCACGCTCTGCAGCGGCGCTCTTCTCGTCGAGCTGGTTCGCCGTCAGAACGATTCCGAGCTTCGCCTCTGGTTCAATGACGACGAGGGCACTGTAGCCTTCGATCATACCGTCCTGGAAAATGACGCGCCGCCCTGAAAGCTCGGCGATCTGCCAGTTGAGACCGACGCCGAACGTACCCCGATCGCCGAATACCGGCCCCTTCGCTGTCCAGACCCGCTCGTGGGACAGCCTGACCGCTGGATCGGTCTCATCAATCTGCCATTGGATATAGCTTAGCATGTCGTCGGTCGTCGATTTCAAGCCACCAGCAGCCTCTTCACCCACCGGAAGGATGGCAAGTTGCCCTTTGTCGTCCCAACCGGGCGCGAGGCGCTTCTGATCAGTAGGGCTCAGGGAGATCGTCGTGGCGTTCATCCGCAGCGGCGTCAGAATCTTTGCACGCAACAATTGCTCATACGGCGAGCCATAGAGCTTCTCCAGAATGTAGGCTGCCAGCTGCGCCCCGGCGTTGGAATATTGGTAATGGCTTCCCGGCTTCGCCTTGAGCTTGACTGCATGAAGATCGTGCAGGAACTGGTCACGCCCATAGCCCTGCATCGCCGCGTTCACACGTACGGTGTATGGTCGCGCGTCGCCCTTGAAATCGGGTGCGAGCTCGGGGCGGTCGGGAAGAATGAACGGGAGGCCGGAGCGGTGATCCAGCAGGTCGGAGACGAGGATCGGAAGTCCCCCGAACTCCAAGTTGGGATACGCGCCGTCCAGATATTTCCGAATGTCATCGGTCAGCAAGAGCCGCTTTTCGATCACGGCCTGCGCCAGTAGCGTTCCCGTGAAGGTCTTAGTGATCGAAGCCAATGGGTAGAGCGTATCGGGCCGTGGCGGTCGCGCCTTGCCCAGTTCGAGAGTGCCGGCTCGGGACTGGATGCGCACCGGGCCGTACACCACACCGATCGCAATAGCGGCGGCCTGCGGGTTTTCCTTAATATAGCGAGCCGCCGCAGCGTCGACGACCGCACGCACGGCCTTTGCATCCGTCGGCTTGTCTTGGGCGAGTGTAGCACAACTGGTGACGCCAATTAGCACTACTAACGCCAGTTTTGTTGTTCGCCACCAGTTTCTCAAGCGCATCAATCGCATCCATGCAGGTCAGGCATCAGTATCCTTCGGGATTGTGAAGGCTTCGTTTAGCCAACCAGGTAGATTTTGTCAGATTTATCTGAAATTTTTCAAAACGTAATAGCCGCAATCGGGTGACGATGAAATAACGGCAGGTTTCTGAATTGTAGCTTCGCACTCCGGACGGCAACTATTGGTCGCTACCCGCCCGTCTGTTTTTGGGGCTGACCGGCGCCGGAACTGATTCACATTTCGATTATTCTGTGATCCAGATCAACGAAATGGGGCCATTGCACATGTCTTCCTCCATTGAGAACTTCGCTGCAGCGCTTGGGCGAAAGCTTTGCGGTTCACGAATGATCTCACCTGACGAGGTCAATGCTCTCCGATCGCTACCTATGCGCACACAGCGGCTGAAGGCGGGGGCGTCGGTTGTCACCGAGGGCCAGCTGGTGTCAGAATGCGGGGTCCTCATCTCGGGCTACGCCTGCCGACACAAGGTGGCAAAGGATGGGGGGCGTCAGATCGTCTCTTTCCACGTCCCAGGCGACCTTCTGGACATGCAGCATCTCTGGCTCGAGACCGCCGATCACAACGTACAGGTCATCACCGACGCCAACGTGGCGTTCGTGCCGGTCACGGCGCTGCGGCAACTGGTCGAAGATCATCCCGCCCTCGGCGTCGCGCTCTGGCGGGACAGCCTCCTGGACGCTTCGGTTTTTCGAGAATGGGTGCTGAACGTTGGCCGTCGCGACGCGAAGACCCGGATTGCCCACATGCTCTGCGAGTTCGTGGCAAGGTCGGAAGCCGCCGGACTGGGTGGCCCGAGCGATCAAGTGATACCAATGACCCAGGAGCACATCGGCGACGCCACCGGTCTCACGCCGGTGCACGTCAACCGGATGCTGCGAACACTCAGGGAGGAAGGTGCCTTGAAAGGGTCCGGCCGCGACCTGCAGGTCGCCGACTGGAAATGCCTGAAGCAGAGCGCAGAATTCCGGGGGGACTACCTCCATCTGGCTGCCTAGTCGACGGTTCGTGAGGTCTCGCTATCTTCGGTCTTAGCGCAGCATGACCAACGACGTGGTAGCGGCTTCACCGCACCGGCTGGCCATGCCAAAGTCGCGAAATGACCCTACGCAGTGGGCGGCAAGATCGCGACCGCCTCAGCAAACGGCAGTGACATGACCTCGGCACCGCCGGCATCGACGACCTGGATCTTCCCATCGAGATAGAGGTGTCCCGCGCTGACCTGGGCCGCCATTAGCCCCCGCGCGCCTTTCAGGCCGAATTGCCGGACCTCGGCTAGGTCAGCTAACTCCGAGCCCTCCTCGTCCATTGTCACGCTGCCACTTTCGTGCAGATGGAAGAAGTAACGCGACATCACCCACCTCAAGGTCACCAAACTGTCTTAACGCCCAGGGAGCGGATTGGTGCGTAAGCTCACAGAAATACTTCTTCAGTTCAGTTCTCTAGCCCCACCGCTACCACTTCTGAGCTCTATGCGTGCAACGGAACACTGAGGAATTGGGGCGAAACGCCGCGGAACGAAAGGTGGAGGCAACTCCCATGCTGACGGGGAGCGGTGACAGCCGATTGAGCGCATCGGCGAAGCGTCGACGCTCGCACGATGGTTGGTCGCAGTCGCGGTCGGGTGTGACGAGATCGGGGTGTCGGGCAAAGAAGCTTGGTCGTCGGTCATCGAAAGACTTCCGGCTCAACCTTGCCGCGACCGGGTGTTCTTACCGTTTCCGCGTTTCTGCGGCGGGACCTCTTTTGATGCGGAACGTTAGGTAAAACCCGTGGTTGGTACCGGTATCGACGGCGACCCCCGCCATCGTCGCGAACCGGCACGATACGCTTCGGTAGACAGCTCCTTTCAGATCGAGGATCATCATGGCCAACGTCCGCAAACCGGAAGACATAGCACGCAACCGCCCCGCAACTTGGCTTGCTGTAGGCGTCGCGGCGTTGGCCGGAGCCGCAGTCTTCAACCGCTGGTCTGCCGCACGTGCCGAGCGCGATCACCCTCCAATCGGTGCGTTCGTCGAGATCGATGGGACGCCTGTGCATTATTTTCAGCGTGGCACCGGGCCAGCGATCGTACTGATTCACGGCAGCGCGTCGCTGGTCGACGATTTCGTCGTTAGCGGGCTGGTCGATCTGCTTGCCGAGCATCACCGCGTGATTGCGTTCGACCGGCCAGGCTATGGCTATACCCCCCGCCCGCGCGGCATCGAATGGACGCCCGGACGGCAGGCGTCGCTGCTGGTCGCTGCCTGCGCTCAGCTTGGCATCGATCGGCCGCTGGTGGTGGGTCACAGCTGGGGAACGTTGCCAGCGTTGGCCTGGGCACTCGATTACCCTCAGGCGATCAGTGGCCTTGCGCTGCTGTCGGGCTATTATTTCCCGACCGGTCGGCCCGACGCGGTAATGGCGGCGATCGCTGGCGCACCTGGTATCGGTGACATCGTTGCCAATACCGTAGCACCTCTGCAGACCCGTGTTACTGGTCCGATCGGCAACAAGATGATCTTCTCACCCACCGATCCCACAGACGCATTTCTTGCCGAGATGCCCTTTGCCCTGATGCTTCGCCCGTCGCAGTTGCGCGCGACCGCGATCGACAGCGGCCAGATGCCCGCGTCTGCCGCCCGACAGGCCCCGCGCTACGGCGCGCTCGATCTGCCTATGGCAATCATCTGGGGCGACGGCGACAAGCTGGTAAAGCAGGAGGACCAGTCGCCGGTACTTGCTGAGCAAATACCCAAAGCGGTGACGACGCGGATGGAGGGCGTTGGGCACATGGTGCACCACACAGATCCAACGCGCGTTGCGGCGGCGATCCTGGCGGTCGCCGACCGACTATAGTTCTCGAGCTGTCACGCTCATGCTGCTCGGCGTAAGAAGATAGAACGACTAAGATATACGCTAAGCGCCGGTACGCCAGTTCAGGCGGTTCAGGCGGTGCCAAACGCCTGTTTGTCGGACAATCCCGATCGGGGCAGGTTTTTCCATGTTCTGACCGCCGAAGGGCGAAAATTGGTGGCGAGCGGCCGATAGAGCCCTATTCTGCTAGTAGCTTGCTCCATCGACCATTCGTCGCGGAAGTCCGTTCCAGACTTCGGGATCGAACATCCTCATGTTGACGCCTATGCGTGGGTAGGCTGGATCTGTCGGCGTCCAATGAGTTGTGCAGCCACACGCGCCGCAATGCCAAAGGGCAAGCGCGCAATCCCCTTGCTGGTAAGCCACGCCGACACCTTCGACACCTACCAGATCAGGTGTGCAATAATGCCAGAGTCCAGCCGTACGCCTGCAAATTGAGCAGTTGCATTCACTCACCTCGATCGGTGCATCACGCAGGACGATCTGGATACGACCGCAATGACAGCGGCCTCGAAGCTCGGTCAATTTTGCACCCCTTCGCGTGGCTCCGTAGACATATCGCCATGGTCGGGCTCATTGCCAGGGATGAATGTGGGTACATACTTCTCCCTCCTGTCCTCTAGGAACACGCAGGAAATGACTACGGCATAATCTATGTATTTAACCGGTAATGCATTGATTTATTGGTCCATTGCAAACGCAAGAACGCCAAGACCAGGGCATAACCGTTCGACCACGTTAGACGGTTACGGTACTGATATTACGGTGACCATGGCAGCGTCAAACTGGTGAGCAACATTCGCTAGGAAACTTGCGTATAATATGGTGTGGATACATACAGGTCTAGGAATGCCTCGACAATCACTGACCATTCGTCCTGATCGGGGAAGCTAATGCGCGCGTCAGTATTACAGACGTCCGCTGCGATTGGAACTGCCTTACCCAGAGAGCGCCTGAACGTCCCTATGCGTCCTCGCCAGCGCAGTGCGCCGACACTGAGCGCCCGCTCCGCGCTGCGAACCGCCACGCACGACATTCACGAACGCCTGCATCGTCATCCCGCGCTTTCGCGCCTGGCGGCAGGCACGGTAGACCGGGACGAATATCGTCACCTTCTTGCCCGCTCGTACGGTTTCTATGCTGTCGTCGAACCCATGCTCAGTCTTGGCGGTGGACTGACCGACTGCCTTGCCGGGGACCTGGCCGAACTGGGTCTGAGCGCCGATGCGATTGCAGCATTGCCGCGTTGTGCGCCGCCGCCGATCGGGTGCGGCTATGTCGAGATGATCGGCGCGCGCTATGTCCTTCTTGGTGCTTCGCTTGGGGGCAAGGTGATGGCGCGGGCCCTGGCTGGCCGCGCATCCGGTGCCGCTGCGCTGCCGGTCCGCTTCCTCACCGGCGTGAGTACCGACGACTGGAGCCGTTTTGTCGTCGGCCTGGACACCAACCTACCCGATGCTGCCGCACAGGATCGGGCTGCGGCAGCGGCGGTGGCGATGTTCGTGGCCTATGAGGAATGGATGTCGGCATGACGCAACAACCGGACGGCGCGGTCGATCTAACCAACTGCGATCGGGAGCCGATCCATATCCCCGGCTCGATCCTCCCGCATGGTGCGATGCTCGTGGTCGATCCTGCAACCATGCTCGTCGAACAGGTCGCGGGCGACACCCTGGGGTTGTTCGGCAGGGATGCGGCGTCGCTCCCCGGGCATGACCTTGCGGAATTGTTGAATCCCGATCAGCTTCAGCGCCTTCGCGCGTTGCTCCAAAGCTCCAGCCTCGCGCGTCCGCGTCATCTGCTGGACCCCTTGTTGCGGGTCGACCCCGACCGCCCGATCGATGCCAGCGTCCATTTGAGCGATGGCGCACTGGTGATCGAAGTCGAGGATGCCGACCTGAATGACCGTCATGCCGTCGATCCACTCGCCTGCGTCCAGGAGATGTTCGACGGACTTGGCGACGCGCCCGATCTCCAGGGCTATTGCCAACGCGCTGCCGAGCGGGTGCGGGCGGTCGCGGGGTACGACCGGGTGATGGTCTATCGCTTCATGCCCGACGATTCCGGCTGGGTGTTCGCCGAAGCCCGGAACGCCGCCATCACGCCATTCTTCGATCTGCACTACCCCGCGTCGGATATCCCAAAACAGGCGCGTACGCTGTATTTGACCAGCTGGCTGCGGCTGATCACCGAAGTCGATTACACGCCCGCGCCGCTGCTGCCGTCGATCAACCCGCGCAGCGGTCGACCGCTCGACATGAGCCACGCGACCCTGCGCGACGTGTCGCCGATCCACCGGGAATATCTGCGCAACATGGGCGTGGATGCGTCGATGTCGATCTCGATCATTTTCGAAGGCAGGCTTTGGGGGCTGATCGCCTGTCATCATCATACGCCGCGCCGTCTGCCGCGGCATCTCCGCGGCGTCTGCGAGCTGTTCGGATCGATGTTTTCGCTGCAACTCGACGTGCGGCTGCGCGCGGAGCAACTCGAGGCGCGGCTGCTGTCGCGCAAGGCGCTGTCGAGCATTATGCACGCGCTGGCAAGCGAGGACGATTACGGCGCCGGGCTGGTCGCGCAGCAGCAGCCGCTGCTCGATTACATATCCGCGGGAGGACTTGCGCTGCGGGTCGGGCAGACGCGTGGCGGCGTTGCCATTCGCGTCAACAACGGGATCACCGCGCTGGGCAATACGCCCGATGACGCCCAGATCGCCGCCCTGACGGACTGGCTGACCATGCGCATGGGCACGTTCGAAGGCGTCTATGCCACGGATCGGCTGGGCGAAGAATATCCGCCGGCCCAGGCCTATGCCGAAGTCGCCTCCGGGCTGCTTGCCGTGTCCGTCTCGCGCGAACCGCGCGACTTCGTGCTGTGGTTCAGGCCGGAGGTGATCGAGACCGTGCAATGGGGCGGCGATCCGAACAAGCCCATGGACGTCGGTCCGAACGGCATCCGGC
>Ga0265780_10002339_pt1 | contig 25765 bp, 22 predicted proteins | sample P1T30metagenome_FD_192432 | JGI IMG/M metagenome (GOLD analysis project Ga0265780, IMG submission 192432) | Plant litter microbial communities from East Loma Ridge, Irvine, California - P1 T30 | ecosystem: Environmental > Terrestrial > Plant litter > Unclassified | place: USA: California...
TTCACTCTGGCTGTGCCCGATTGCTGCTGCACGTACATTCCATTCGTTCCCGCCCTCAGTAACGACCTTTTCGTTCACATGCGTACTTTCCGCTTGGAAGGGCAGAACGACGACCATGTCGTGGAAAACCCCCTCCCCTTCACGATTCATTTCGACAGGACCGAACCCGAGCAGTCTTGGAGTGCGCGAGTCGAGCTACGCGATGCGTACTGGCGTGGGATAACGTTTAGGAGCACACTCATCAAGCGTTATCGTCGCCAGGCTTTGGCTGCGATGGCCGACTTCTCCGTGGCGTGCCTTGAGGGTTCAGGGGAGCCTTTGAGTGATTCGCTCGCGACTGCGTTTGCTCAAACCATATGCAGCGGATGGTATTGAATGCATGATGTCTGACTCAGAGACTAAGATGACCTTATCAGCGTGTTCGCGACGTCTCGCTCTGAGGACTTTATGACATCCACAAGCCCATTGCAGTCACCTGACTCGAAAAGCTAGAAGCGCTGTGTTGCGCTTGACAGTAGGGCAGAACCTGGGTCTGGAGTGTTCTATACCTACAAAACCGTCACGGCCTCACGGCCGTATGTGTCAAGGCATTGGCGTTGGATTGTTGCAATGAAATACACATGGAATTAGCTTCGAGTTTTCACATAATGCATACCTAAGCCTTCTGCTCAAGCAACCATTGCACTCCCTTCACAGACTCCTCAATGAACTTCTTACTCGACTCGATCGTCGGGAAGACTGACCAAAACCCATGAGGCAAACCAGGATAGACATCGACCTTCGTCTTGAAGCCCTCCTCCTCACGCAGAACCCTCTCGTAAATCAACGCCTCATCTCTCAAGGGATCAGCGCCGCAAATCTGGAAGTAATGTGGCGGCAAGTTTGCATGGCCAGTCTTGAAGACTAACGGACTGAACAGCTCATTGTCACGCTCCGAAACTGGAACGTAACAATCCCAGAAGAGATCACAAGCCTTGCGGCCCAGAATGGCGGCGTTCTTGTTTTGCTCCCAGGAGTGGTTGTCTTTCTTGTATTTCTCGGGCATGGCGTCGACGTTACAGATTGCTGGGATCATTAGGTGGCAACCGGTAAGCGGCGGGCTGAGTTTCTCGTCACGGGCAATGTGGGAGATGGCGGCGGCGATGTTGCCGCCTGCAGATGTGCCGCCGACCAAGAAGCCTTTGCTTAGGTCTGCGCCGAGTGCTAATGCGTTTTTGGCAGCCTTTACTGCGTTAGCTACTGCTTGAGCAGAAACATCCCATTTTCAAGTCAGATCTCACCCATTTCGTAGCATCCCAGCAATCATTATGAGCGACTGGGAAAACATGTTCAGGCGCAAGGCGATAATCGACATTCACAGCCACAAACCCGAGCTTCCCACATATCAAGCGACACAGCAACTCCTCGTTCTCCAGACCGCCAATGCACCACCCTCCGCCATGGTACATGACATACAGCGGCCCACCAGCTTTCTCAGGCGTGTAAGTGCGAACGGTGATCTTCTCGCCGTCTCTCATTGTGATCTGGTGGTCCTTCTCTTCTTTCACCCCGGACACAGGGGCGTGACTTGCGGTCATGTTCTTCTTGGATACCGAGATAAAGTCGCGGAGGGTCGCGATGTCGCCAAACATGCCTATATCGAAGGCTTCGCCGCCCATGGATTCGAGGACCTGGGAGGACGGTGTCAGACTGTGAGGTCTCGATGATACTGGCTGCCATTGGGGTGGTGGTGGTGTCTTACGGCTTCCCATTCTGGAGTGCTGTCGCTCAGGGAGCGCCAGTCTTTGATGTCGGCCATGTCGATTGTTGGTTTCTGTTATGAGGTTTGTAGATTTTGCTTGCTGGATAGCTTCGAGGACATAGACGGTTATACTTTACTGACGTGCGTGCGTAGTTGGGCTCCACACCTAACCAAGCTGTCGACTCGGGATGAATCACCTACCTTCTATCGCATGTGGATGAGTGATGTTCTTCATATAGTCCCCGCCCACGGGTACATGGCGTTGATGCTCGCCAATGGACAATTGAATGGCCGATTGAGCCTCGGCATGTCGTTCGCGATCTTCCTGTTATCAGTCGTCTTGTCGATGATGTCGGCAGCTTGCCTTGTTGGTCTTGTCGAACGAGCGGGGTCTCTGAATTGCCGACTCCGGTTTCCTTCTTCGTTCCGACATCTCGGATCGATCCTACTACTGTACCTATCAATTGGCAAGAGACATCATCAGCACGAATGAACATACTTCACTCATTTTGAAATCTTGTGTCGACGGTAACCCATGATCTAAGGTATTCTTTCACCACGTATCGATAACCTCCTATATCATCCACTTCAGGATTGTCGAGTCGGTGCTCGGACTCCTTGACCCACATCACTCCCCAGGGGCACGCATCGTCACACATCACCACTCAACATGAGCCATGAAGGTCCCAAGTTTTGCACGAGGAGGTACGTGTAGGCATTTCGAGATACTACTTCGCCCAGCAATCCGGAGAGCAATGCATCCACGGGCCACGGTCCTCAGGACGTCTACGTTGCCGAACTTGTCGTTAACCATGACTTTCCACCATCATTACTACGACTGAAACCAACGGCGAACGCGTAGCAATAACGCTGATCTTAATGTATCCACGCCTCCCAAGCAACACCAAGCCTTCTTAGCAGCTCACCTTATTGACATCAAGCAATGACACGGTCCTGACACTGTCTCACCCTTGTGTCGTCCAGGCCCCTTGGGGTGATGAGAGAGTTGCCGTCCTGTGCTGTCGCCGCTGTCAGACGAATGATGTTCGGAGGTCGGATTAGGAAAAAATATTGACTTCTTGAGCAAAGACATTTTTCGGTTTCCGTCTTCCCCGACAACTATCATGCCGACCCCTAGGCATTCGCATACGGAACTGACGGCCAGCACGTGCTTGGTGTAGATGATGTGTTTGCCTGCTTGCTTCTCCCGAGTACTGTCTGGTATCCCAACGCGCAGTGTATGTCTCAGGCTGCGCGATGCTATGGCTATGGCTTATTACTCGGTGGTCGCTGGGACCACGTCAGCTACATGTACATCACCGCCTTCTTGCGAGATCATCAGCATTTTCGCCACTCGCCTGCCTTTTCTTAGAAGCCGCACTGTGCACCGGGGAACACTGACACTCTTCACTAGTGGACGATCTGACGAACGCAGTATACGAGCCTCATCAACGGTTGAACAGCCTGTAGTACCGTATCAGCGACATCGCACTACTCTGTACGACTGGCTCACCTCAGGACGCCATCCACCATGTCGAACAGCCGCAGCGAAGCAACAAGAACATGGCCCTACGCAACACTCCCGACTACCAAGCCACACGTAGAGCCTCTCTTCATCGGTGTTCAACGCCAGAACGAGACTCGATGGGTCGAATGTCGAGAGCTACCTTCAGTCCACTCTCACGACCTCGAATCGCAAGCCAGCACAGCTCGTCTCAGCTCCCGCCTTAGCCAAGGACAACTCGACATAGATAATGGGACCATCGCGCACGGCGAAAGCGGCAGACGATGGCTGAATCCGTGGGTTTTCATCATGGTCTGCTGGAGATCCTCGTCGAGAATGAGCATGTTGACCAACTCGCTCTGGCCCTTCACGGTCGCCGCCATGATCCTGCATTACTGCGACAACGACAATCAGCTCTGGATCTTCGTCTCGGCGTATGTCGGAATGGTGCCAGCCGCCAATCTCGTAGGCTTCGCAGGCCATCAGCTTGCCAGGAAGCTACCGACGACGTTTGGCGTGTTGGTCGAAACGGCAATTGGATCGTGCGTGGAGCTTGTGCTTCTGATAGTCCTCATCCAGCAAGAGGGCAACATGTGCATACGGGTGATCCGCGCAGTCATCCTCGGCTCAATACTGGCAAACCTCCTACTCTGCTTGGGACTCTGTTTCTTTGTCGGTGGGATTTTCTATCCCAACCAGGCATTCCACGTGGCCATCAGCGAAGTCGCCTGCAACTTGATGCTGGTGGCCGGGATGGGACTTGTGATCCCATCGATCTTCTTCAATTCGCTGAAGTTAAGCTCGGAGCACTCGAATGAATTTCTGGAGGAAAGAGCACTTAGACTCTCACGGGTCGTTGCAGTCGTTCTTCTTTCCGCTTTTCTTGCCTACCTTTGGTTCCAGACGAGGTCGCATTACGGCATCTACCAGGACATTCTTCAGGCGGATGAGACCAGACACGGCAGACAGAGCGACAAGCCCGTTGCAAGACTCACCTTGACCGAGGCGCTGCTGGCTGTTGCTATCGGTGTCACGTTCGTGTCGTTCATGGCAGTCTTCCTAGTCCAGCAGATCGAGGTAAGATGCACAGAACATCTCCCAGCAATGCCACAGCAAGCTAACCACGTCACCAGTACATCGTCATCGACCGCAACCTCAGCGAAGAATTTAAAGGGCTCATCCTCGTACCCATCGTCGAGAAAGTTTCCGAGCATTTGACGGCAATGCACAAAGCCCACCAAAATCAAATGAACTACGCACTCGCTCAAGTGCTCGGGTCTTCAATCCAGACAGCGTTACTCAACACTCCAGTAATCATCCTTGTCGGCTGGGCACTGGGCAAAGAGATGAGTCTGAACTTCGAGGTCTTCGATGCTGCCATGCTCATTCTAGCGGTGATGGTGGTGAGCAGTTTCTTGAAAGACGGGAAGAGCGATTATCTTGAAGGCATGTTGAGCGTGTTTGTATATCTGCTCATTGCAGTGAGCGCGTACTACTATCCGAACCCGACGACGCATGGGAAGAGTGGGCAGACGGCTGGTGGAGGTCGTAGCGGTGAGCGGTAGTCTGGATGTAGAGACATGGGTAAAATGTAGTTTATGTTGACATGTGTTCACGATAGAAGAAATGTATGCAGTCCACTTGCCGACGGCATCTTGAGCACGCGTCAACTCGATTTAACCGGCGGGTAAATCGGAGAGCTTTGCTATCATGGGGTCGTCATTTGGAGCCGATGCGCTTGTGAAGGTCCAGATTTCTAGTCAGCCTACTGTCACTCAACACCAAACCTTTTAGGCGGATTGTAAGTGATTTGTCTCCCTATCTGCCTTCTTCCTACATCCCACTGCTTCTCTACATACACCCCAATCCTCAAATACCGACACATATCCGCAAACATGGGCGCAGAGGTAAGTGCCCGATCTTCAGACAACCCCACCACCCCGCCGTCACCAGAAAGACAGAATACAATAAAATAAACACACCGCTTGCACGACCTCAATCGCCGAAATGAAGAACAACCCATTGAAAGTCCTCCCAATCTAACAATCACCCCAACAGAACCTCTCCTTCGTGCTCCAAAAACCCTACTCCGTCTCCTTCGAAGACCGCCCCGTCCCCACCATCGCCGACCCGCACGATGTGATTGTCAACGTCAAGTTCACCGGCATCTGCGGCAGCGACGTGCACTACTGGACGCACGGCGCGATCGGCTCCTTCGTCGTCAAAGACCCCATGGTCCTCGGCCACGAGTCCGCCGGCGTCGTCCAACAAGTCGGCAGCGCCGTCAAGAGCCTCAAGGTCGGCGACCGCGTCGCCATGGAGCCGGGCATTCCTTGCCGCCGCTGCGTGCGCTGCAAGGAGGGCGACTACAACCTTTGCGTGGACATGCGGTTCGCGGCGACGCCGCCTTTTGATGGCACGCTGGCGAAGTATTACAGGCTCCCTGAGGATTTCTGCTACAAGCTGCCTGAGAGTGTTTCGTTGGAGGAGGGTGCGTTGGTTGAGCCGTTGGCTGTGGGAGTTCACATTACGCGCCAGGGAAGCGTGAAGCCCGGTAACAGCGTGGTGGTGTTTGGGTGCGGGCCTGTCGGCTTGCTGTGCATGGCTGTCGCGAAGGCTTTCGGTGCGAGCAAGATTGTGGCCGTCGACATCAACGAGGAGCGTCTGCAGTTTGCGCGCAAGTACGCTGCGACGCACGAGTTCAGGTCGGCGCGCGTGTCGGCGGAGGAGAACGCTGCGAACTTGATCAAGGAGTGCGAGCTGGGTCTGGGTGCGGATGTCATCATTGATGCTTCGGGCGCGGAGCCTTGCATTCAGACTGCGATTCACGCTCTGCGAGTCGGTGGTACCTACGTGCAGGGTGGCATGGGCAAGAACGAGATCACTTGGCCGATTGCGGCAATGTGTTCGAAGGAGCTCACTGTCAAGGGCAGCTTCCGCTACTCACAGGGCGACTACGAGATGGCCGTCAAGTTCCTGGAGACCGGTCAGGTCAAGGTCAAGGAGCTTATCACCGGCACTGTCGAGTTCAAGGACGCCGAGCAGGCTTTCGAGAGCGTCAAGAAGGCCGAGGGCATCAAGACTCTGATCAAGGGTCCAGAGTAAAGAATTGGCACAGCAGTTGCATGTAACGAAGGTCACGAGTTGTTGATGAATGCCAAGTGTGTAGAAGATAGATAAAGTTGAAAGCGTGTAGCAAAGAATTGATCGCTACCCAGCGAAACATTTTGAATATTACATGATCCTGATCCTGGTATTCTGATAGAGCTTACATCCTACTCGCTGTCATCACCGCCACCAAACTCCATGACTTCTTCGTCGTCGTCTTCGCTGTCAGCCTCACCCTCGCTGGCGCTGTCGTCGCCGTCATCCATATTCTCCTGGTTGCTCGACTTCTCCTTCTTGTCCTTTTCTTTCCTCGCCTCTTCATCCTTGCGCGACTCTTCAAGCATCTTGGCCTTCTCCTCCCTGACCTTCCGTTGGCCGACGAGGAAGGCTCCTATGGGTGTCTTCTCCCACTCCAAGTCCTGCAAGAATTGTGTGACGGCCTTGCGGTTGTTGGGTGCAAACTCGACCTTTGCTCGTTTCTCTTCGATGAATTTCACATTCGCGTCGATCTTTTGCACAAGCAGAGCCATCAAGCCGTTGACTTTCTGGTTCTTGTTACCAGCGCCAGGGTTGCGGCTGTTGACGTCCTTCAACCAGCGCTTGAGCATGACGACAACGGGCAAGGCGAGCTCGGGGAAAGCGATGTTCTTTGACCAAAGGCCGAAGAACTCGCTGAGCAGCTCTTGTACTTGCTCGCCAACGCCATCCTGGTATGTGCGGGTCTTGAGGTAGCTCTTCGGCACGCGGATGATGGTCTCGAAGTCCAAGGGCTTGAGGGTGCTGGATTTGGGCGCCTTGCGCATTTCGGCGGAGTTCAGGACTTCGTACAGAGGCGCGGCGAGGGGAATGTATGTGCTGGTGGCCATGCTGAGGCGGAGGAGAGAGCGGGTGAGTTGGAAGCGAAGAGGGAAGTAGGTGGCGGTGGGAATCAGACGCAAGGCTCCCATGGTCACCTGCACCAGAGGGTAGATCAAAGGTCGGAGGGGCGATTCGGCTTCCTTGCAGTGGGCGGAGAGCACACGCGACCAGAAGTCCAGACTGTGCACGTATTGCCAGTTGTAGACGGTCTTGTAGCTCTCATTGCTGTTATTGGTGATGCTGCTGCGGAGGTGGATGGCCAGTTGGCGGATGAAGGTGAAACCAGTGGTGTATCCAACGGACTCGTCAATACCCCAGAGCTCAGCGCCAGAGTTCTTCATGAGATTGACACCAGCAATGGAGTGGACGGTTGTGTTGCGGCTGCCCTTGACCAGACCCTGGTAGGCGGCTTTGAGGGCGTTCTCGCGAATGCCTGCATCACCAATGACAGTCAGGCGACGCAAGACAAGGAAGGCGGCGATCCTGGTAGCTTCGGTGGTGGCCGTGGTCGACCAAACGGCGGTCACTGCGCGACAGATGTCACGGATAAGCTTCTTGAAGGAGAGCAAGTATGGCAGAAGAGGAATGATCGACGTAAGTGTGAGGCGCAGAGTCGCAGGATCCGAGAGGTTGTCGAGAAGGTGGATTATGCTGGCCACTTGGGATCGCAGTAAAGGTGCAAGCGTCTTGAACTTCTTCGAATCAGTTGACACGTGCGCCTTGCCGTTCTTGTTCTCCTGCACGGGCAGGTGGTGCTGTAGGACATCTGGGATGAGCTTGAGCGCGGTTGTGAGGAGTTGGTGGTAGACTTCGGGGTCTGAGATCGAGTACTTGAAGTCCTTGTCCTCCAAATCGGAAACGTGAGCTGCAGAGCGGAAGGCCAGCACAGTTTCCTTTGCAGCGCGAAGAGAGTGCTGCTCTTGCATGGCCGTCGCCCACTTCGCAACAGTGTGGAGTTGAAGCTCGTTCTTCCCGCTGACCACATTCTCGTCGTCCGAATCGTCGGCATTTGCGTTCTTCCTCTGCTTTTTGCGCTTGGGCGTCTCGCCCTCGTTTTCATCATCACTGCTCAGCGTGCCCATGTTCTCGAGATCCGCGCCCAAAAGCTCGGGCTCGTTCTCCTGGAGGTACTTGTGGAATTCGGGGTCGTTCTCAGCCAGCGCCGCAAGCTGCTTCTTGTGCTCCTCAGGGTCGTTGTCGTCGCTGTCGGAAGCAGAGTCGTCATCGTCGGCAACGACAGGCTCGTGCATGACCGAGTCGTCTGATGAAGACTCGCTTTCCTCATCATCGTTGGTTTTTTCGGGTTGTGCTCGCTTGCGCTTCTTGTCGCCCTTCTTCTTGAGCTGCTCCGGGATCTCAAATCCGCCCTGGAAGAAGTCGTCTACGCTCATGTTCTTAAAGGCAGCCGAGTCCTCTCCAGTCTTGGTGGCGACCTTTGCGCCCTCATCCTGCTGTGCACCTGGGTCCTTGCCCTCTTCCTCGGCACGTCTGGCCTTTTTCCTTTCCTTCAGTTGCTGCTTCTGTTTGGTTTTCTTGAGAGCATTGCGCTTGTCGAGCGTATCCTTGAGATGTCTCTGCTCGAACTTCTTGGTCGCCTTTCCTTTGGGCATTTTGGCGGTAATTTGCGATTGAATGTAAAGTGCAAGCACGAGTCTGGGCTGTCGCAAAAAAGTTCAGAGGGACGAGCGAAAGAGCATGCGGGTGTTCCCGAAACGTGGAGGGCAAGCTTGCCTCGCCTCGCGCGTGCTGCATGCTTATACAAAGTGGCCATCTCAACAAGCAATACTTTGACTAACAACTTCACTTACACCTCACTAGCCACCGGCAAGATGTATGGCTCTCAGCAGTTGGCTTATGCGCCGACACCATACAGCTATACGCCCTCCAGCAATCTGGCTGCTACCATCAATCTCGACCAGGAAGTCAAGCTTGCAGACAGCGCCACCGAAAGGGAGCTCTACGAGTCGCTGGCCGAAATATACAGCATCATAATCACCCTGGACGCACTGGAGAAAGCGTATCTTCGCGACTCGATTCACGAGGCCGAGTATACGGAGACCTGCGACCGTCTCTTGCGACAGTACAAGAGCAATCTCGCCGATGACAGCGTGGCCGATGCCTTTGGCGATCTGGAGCGCTTCAAAATCGAATGGGGTCTTGAAGTGCCCAAGGCCACGGAACGACTACGAATTGGTATTCCTGCAACTGTTGAGACTGCTCCTGCTCAGCAGCAGCGTCCGCTAAGTCAACAGCCAACCAACAACGCTACGGCGACTCATATCGTGTCGGCGTCTGAGAGCTTCATCACTCTGCTGGATGCTATCAAGCTCAACATGTTGTCCAAGGAGACTTTGCATCCCATTCTTGTCGACACCATCCAGGCCGTCAACAAAGTGACCGATCGTGACTTCGAGAACAAGGGCAAGATCATCCAGTGGTTGATCACATTGAACCAGATGCGAGTGGCAGAAGAGCTGAGTCCGGAGCAGGCTCGTGAGTTGCAATTTGATATGCAGCTTGCTTACGATGGCTTCAAGAGCGTTTTGCAGTCATGATCAAATCGTTGATACGGCCTATCCTGGCAAACCTGGATGCCATCGGCGACTGCCCCGGAGATACTTCGGCGTTCGGCTGCCGATTCGATGAATTTCTGGTTCACCACTGTTCGTGCAACGCAGAAGCCTGTCTAATGCTCACGGCAATCTATGAATTTACGCAAAATGCCTACAGTACCACGGCATGACGAGGTCGAGGATGAGGAGCCTCTGGATGGTATGACACGTCCAAATCCACCTGCGGTCCGCAAGACCTGACTGTGTCTTCAGTGCTCGACCTGCCCCAACTCTACACCAAGCCGCTTGCATCCACACTGCTGTCAACGTTGGATGATCTCAGCGTTCAGCCTCTGTCCTGGGAGACCACATCTCGACCACAACACCCACGCAAACGCAAGATCAACAACGAAGGTGTCCCGCAATACTTGACAAAGATAATAGCAAGTCCTCTTGCCTGGATCGAGGATGACACTGAGAAAGAGCAAGTTTGGGAAGCAGCATCACAAAGACTGAGTGAACGTAGTGGAAGGACTGCTATGGGTGCCATCACCAGGTCGTTTGCCATACCGCTCTCTCTGGTAGTAGAGGTCGAGCAAGCTGTAGGAGTCCTGCAGCCGGAGCAGGCATCAGGTCGTGTCCTTGACGACATTGTTGAGCTGACAATACATGAACCACCCATGACTGCGGATAACCTAGGCTTGAAGACGTGGGCTGCGTCGTACCTATTAGCCAAGCAGCTCTGTTCGCTACGACGTTACATACCCGCACTGCCCTCCGACGCTGCAATTCTTGAGCTTGGTGCTGGGACCGGCTTGGTTGGTATGGCCGCTAGCGCCGTCTTTCAGAGGGACGTTCTCTTGACAGATCTTCCCGAGATCGTACCAAACCTGGAACAAAATGCGCGCTCCAACGAATCTGCGATATCGTATTGCCATGGGACTGTCTCTGCTGCCATCCTCGATTGGACCAGGCCAGATGAGCTGCAGGCTGAAGCATCCAACGGCCTACCGAACTCGTTCCCTCTCATTGTTATTGCCGATCCGATATACTCCCCCGAACATCCACAACTCCTTGTAAATGCTATCGAGTGGCATCTCAGCAAAGATCACACAGCCAGGGTGGTAATCGAGCTGCCACTACGTGATGCTTATGTCGCGGAACGGCAAGATCTGAGAGATCGACTGGCATCAATTGGGTTGGGGGTAGTTGAACAGGGCGAAGAGGTCGGCTACGATGACTGGTCTTCGGGCGACGGTGAAGAGCTTACTGAAGTCCGATGCTGGTGGAGCGTCTGGGGGCGGCAATAAGTCATCTTTCATTGACGCGCGATGATGTTTGTCAGCGCCACGACTCTCACTGTTCAAGACATCGGAGCTGTGAGAACCACTGTTAGGTAATGTACTCGCTGGACAACATGTACTACTTCTCGAGCCGTTCGATCCATGACCGCCTTCACGATCCTCGTCTTCTATGCGCTGGTGTCCACAATTTGTATTTGGCTCAACATTCATTGCGCACCATTCGATAAAAGACCGTCAACACAATTCGAGCAAAAGACATTTGCTTGATTGACTCTTCAAGCAAAACAATCCGCCCAGCACCTCCATCGCCCACTGAAGACTTGACACATGCGGTATCACCACCACAAGGCACGATCAGACCATTCCGGCATCCCCATCTACACATCCAACCCGTCCAGATCCATTCTGCTTCCTTAGGTCCGGCATATATGGCGCAAGAAACCTTCGACGCGTACCAACTGCCGCGATCTTCGTTCATGCTGTACTTGCCAACCCGAGCATAAAGGCGTGCGAGTGTGTCGCCGGCTTCCTGACCACGCCAGTACTCGTCGTGCAGCTCGACTCGTACACTCCATCTAGATCTGACATGGTTCTTTTTGGTGAAGTGCGAGGCGACATGGGTCTTTTTGTGGCAGTGCGAGGTGAAACGGAGGGGTTTACCATTGTTGTGTTCGTCGGCCCGCCAGGTGACGCAGAACGAGGTGATGCGCTGGAAGAACGCGTAACTAAGGCGTGGGACGGAGAGACCTTTTTGGCGGTCGGGCACGTCGGGGGTGAAATTGTGGGAGGGGTAGTTTCGATTGGCCAGTTGATGCATCTTGTGGCTCTCGGCGTAAATTTGCTGGCAGGTCCTGGTCAGGGCGTTGCTTTCCAGGACATCTTCTAGCTTCATGCTGCCATCCTCCCGTGTTTTAGCGCTGAAGACGATGGCGTAGATCTCGTTGCGAGTCTCGGCGGCGAGTTTGAACAGCGGGCAGTCGTCTTGAGTGTTGTTGGTTCTCGACGGCTTGATCGATTTGGTGTATGTTGCTGAGTTCGGGTTTTGGAGAGACATGCCTGATGTTGGGCGCCAGGAAGTCATGGCTACGAGTGCAAGTGCAAGTGTGCGGCTACAACAACGCCGATTTGTTGGAAGAAAGTGTTGTGCGGCAAAGATTTAGACTGTTGTGAGTGGCGACGTCAAGGCCTAGTGCAACGGGACGGGAGAGGCGCCAAGATAAGAAGTGAATGATCAACAAAGTATCGGAAGGCATGTTCGATATCAGAAAGCTAATGAGAGGTAGGAGTGAAGTGAAGACTGACCTCCTACACCCTCGAGACACTTCTGCGAAGATGAGGAAGCTTTGTCACGCGGAAGTTCCTTGTGTACCGTCTAACAAAGCAGTACAAGCATCTGCCCCAGGTCGATACTAATGACCATCACCACGAGCGGAGCAAAGGTCGGTTCATCCCACAAACGACCCCATCCACCTCAGACCGCTTACACCAAGAAATCCGGTGCACTCTGATACATTCTCAAGAAGCTAACTTCGGAACGCGAGATGCATCCTTCCCTCCAATCTTAAGATACAGCATTGATGATTGCATGAGCAAGCCCGTCCCTTACGTCCTCCCGAGGGTCCATACGAACACACATGCGCAAGTACGCCCAGTCGAAAGTACTCATCACTCTCTCGCCATTTTTACGGTAGTCGAGACAGATATTGTCGATATGTCGCTTTCCACGCCAGTATGTGTCTTTCGTATCGACCCATGCTTTACACCCTCCTTGAAATTCCTTCCCAAAGTTGAAGGTGGCCGTGAAGCGGAGCGGTTCGCGTTTGTTGCGTTCGCCAGCTCGCCATGTTACGACGGGTTCCTTCATGCGACGCCAGAGCCGGTTGTCAAGGGCGGGGATGAAAGGTAGGCTGCGGCGGCTGGCGATGTCGATGGTGAATTTAATTGGGTAGTTGCGGTAGGCTGCTTGGTACATTTTGCGGCTCTCATTATGCACTTCCTGACAGGTCAAGAGGAGGTCTTTGCATGGTGAGAATGTCGTTTCGTTCAGCTCGACGGCTCCATCTTCGTTCGTGTCGGTAGCATAGACAAGGCCGTAAATTTGGTTGCGAGTCTCGGCGGCGAGTTTGAAGAAGATGCAGTTGCCTTGAGTATCTGCCGGTTTTGAAGGGTTGACCATTGCCGGCTGTTAATACATGTGGGTTGCGGTTTTTGAGTGGTGCCTGATCTTGGGTGTTCGGCGTGAGCAGAACTGTCGTTGTACGTCAAGACTCAATGAGAGGGAGCAGGCGCCAAGACAAGCAGTGAGTGACCAAACCACACGAGTGAATGACATCTCTGATACGGAAGATCTAACAAGGAGTAGGAACGAAGTCTAGCATCACTCCCTGTAAGGACAATCGAGAGGCATGATTCCGATGGCCACATTTACTGATCTCACTTGGCCAGCTGACAAACTTCACAGGATGGGACAGGCGTGTCACAAATCCTTCACCGGCCATTCAGAAATCGCTCTATGCCGTTTGGCACTTCGCACCCTTTACGCTGCAAAAGCGGCGACTAGAAAAGAAATGTCAGCCCATCAGGTGATGTCCACTTTCTGCGAAACAAATCGACGGATTCACGTAACACCCCTTCCCCAAGCGAACAAAGAATTCGACCACCAGACTCTTGCTTCTTGTCACATCAGTTCGGGTTGACACATCCCCAAGAAACTTGTAGCACCTGCATGGACGCCGGTGAGCTTCGCATAATCCCATACATGAGTCGACAAAGATACGAGCACAATTGCTGCCAAGCTTGCGATGCCCACAGACGATCCAAAGCTGGGTGGCTTGGGGAGGTTGTGGCTGCAGAAGGTGTACCCTTCGTATCATGTGTGGGCGTTGGTATCGTTACACTGCAACCCCCTCGTCGACCGGTGAGCAGTCGATATGGTATCCTTGAGTAAAACAAGGCATTCTGGTGGCCTCGCTTCTGCCCGCATAAGAAGTGGGTATGCTGCCTCAACTTTCACATATAAGGGATGCATCTTGGTCAAGCAATCCGTCACCTTTCACCTTCTTCTTGCACCCGATGCATTCAAGCTACAGTGAAAGCCCATCATCTCACCATGAAATTTTTCACCATCGTTACCGTGCTGGCCATCAGCTTTGGCGTGCTTGGCTCCCCAGTCCCAGTCGAGTCTGAAGTTGAGGTCGAAGCCGCAGCCAGCAAGTACCCAAAGATCTCAGGGTACAACCAAGCCCAGTCCAACAACGCATGGGCTATCATCGGACAGATCAAGAAGGAGAAGTTCGGCAAGAACGCTTTGGTGGCTTGCAAGGCTGCGTTCGCCACGGCCATCACCGAATCCAATATTTACAACTACGCCAACAAAAAGGTACCCGATTCCTTGAAATATCCCAACGACGGAAAAAAGAGCGACTTCGACAGCGTCGGCGTCTTCCAACAGCGTGCCAGGTATTATCCTGTCAACGAGGCCATGAATCCAGCGAAGTCTGCGCACTTGTTCTTCAAGAAGATGAAAAGTGTGAAAGATTGGGAAAAGGCGAAGACTGCGAAGCAGATTGGCGCCGTGTGTCAGAAAGTCCAGGGTACGTCTTGCACTGACAATCGATATTTGGTGATCTAATTGACGAGCTATTCCATGCAGTCTCCGCTTATCCCGATCGGTACGCAACTCACGTGGGCGAGGCCATCAAGATCTGCAAGGCAGCCAAGATCACTTGAGGATGCTGTGAGCTGGTGGGACCGGGCTCGATGGAGATGATATCAACGACACTGCGCACTTCTGATGACTTTTTGCTTCCCTGCTATTATCGGACTGTCTTTACTGTCAATCTGTTTCTCCAGTGATATTGATACTCGAAAACAGAACAGAAGAAAATATTTCGCCGGAAACATCGTTCGCGGGAAGTGGTACCAGCGACTTCCGTATATCGAGTTTATCCTGATGCCACTGAGATGGCTGCCCCTGAACACCAGTGTCTCGCCGGCAACATCGCTCGTATGAGGTGGTATCGGCGACTTTGGCGGATAGAAAATTTGAGCCTGCCGGAGAGAGAGCAGCAGATTGTCCCCGAATTACCAATGAACCTAAGTTCGGATCCACTTGAACGCTTTCCCATGCTCAGATAGCTTGCATCCCCGGAGGCGGCATGAACGTAAAGCCGATCGTGTATTCGTTGTTACGTCTCAAGTGCAACAGCGGCATTGGATTGGCTGGTAAATTGGTCAAAGTTGCGGAACGCGCTCCCTGCGCGTGATCATGCTGTTGTGCGCCTTGCGAGGGCCAACCTGTGGCATCTCGCAGTCGGTTCAGCAGAACATCGAAATCCGGCCGATTAGCTTGTTTGAAACGCAGGCAATCATTGACCAAGTCGCGCAGCGTGACGCTGTACTTGATCACAGCTTCTGGTGTGAATGTGGGTACCACGTTTGGGTCTCGTTCGTTGAGAACCCTTGCATCCTTATCAGGTAACATCCCTGTTTCCTGGTCCAAGTTCATCAAAGTCATCACTATAAGACCGACGCCCCACTCATTGGTCTTCGTGTTCAGAGGGTCGATGGGGTGCGGTCCGCGGTAGTACTGGTCTTCCACCTGCTCGGGAGCCTTATAATCCTCCGTTCCTCTCCTACGGTAGCCCCCTATGCCGTTGTAGGCTTGCGGATCTCGGCGATCGTCAATACTATGACCGAAGTCGCTCAGCTTGAACGTAGGATACATGGCGAAGTTTTGAGGGTTTTGTGCAGTCTGGTTCGGGTAGTCTCCGATGAAAACGTTCTCGGGCTTGAGGTCCAGGTGCACGACTGGCCCGCCAACCCACCTTTTCACCGGTCCACTTACACGTCCTTGTCGCATTACCAGGCCGGCATGGATGAGGGATTCGAAGGCATGCCAGATGACCGGCTCGGGGACCATGAAGTCAATTTTGTTCACTCCGTTTGGGTTTTGCTTTAGCTGTTCAGCGTGATGATTATAGTGATTGATAACTATATCAGCTGCGTCGCCGTAGGGACAGTACTCGAGGCATAGCTAGACGTAGTCAGCCACAGTTCATTCATCATAGTGTGAAAATATTTGAGGGGCAGTCGGTCGAGGGACCTACGCGGAACATGAGTTTGTGCGCATGCATATGCCACGACCTGAGTCTCAGGATACTCTCATGGTGGAGTTTCTGATGGATGAGCGCTTCCAATGGCTCCTTCGTCGTAGGATCTATCGCGTCTCCAATCCACCACGCGGAGCTCGTCCACCTATTAAACTCTTGGATGTGCCAGCAGTCTTTCACAACCACTCGGTCTACAATTGTGTTGTGTGCGCCACACACAACCCAAAGACCAGCCGAAGTCTGTCTGCTGGTGCAGAGATGGAAGTGGTACATGTTGCCTCCATAGTGAGGGTCGACATTTCTGTCTTGTGTGCGTTGCTGGTATCCTGTCCGATTTGATTTTCGCCTAGGGGGAGGATTCTGAACTGAATCACTATCGCTTTCATAGTAGATCCGCGCCTGGACGACCTGGTCCTCCAATGCTGTGATCCCATGCTGCAAGGGGTTGACTCTTCCCTCGTCGTAATGCCGTATTCGATCAGCAGGTTGCCCCATGACCATATGCTCGAGTTCGATCAGACTCTTGAGGTCTCGCAACACTTGTATCTGCGCTTCCAATGAGTCTTCCGGTCCAGTGGCAAGACCATGAGCCACGTTCTGAGCACCCATTGCTTGCATCCTCGTGGCAGCACGTCGACTTGCCATCCTCGCGATATCAAGCCTCGCGACATGTCGGTAGAATCGTAGCTTCCGTACCCCATGATCGTTTGGGTACAGCTTGCTGAGCTTCTTCCAATCATCGCCGATTCGTTTGCGAGCTTTCCGGATTGCGACTTTGCCAGCGAAATCCTGGGGGTACTCCTTGAGAATTTGTCGGTGGTGGGCATTCCAGGTGCGCCAGGCGTCCAAAAGATTTGGAGGTCGTGTTGCCATGACAGTGGCAAGGGTGAGGTATCGGACGTCCTGGTGGCAGTGTGAGAGGATGGAATAACACTATGATTTTGTCACTTTGCTTGCTGCAGCCATTGGCCGGATCCGGACAACAAAGGTCTGATAACCTAAGTCTTGATTTTGCGCAAGTGGTCTTTGTGCGACCGGAATAAGGGTATGCACAAAGAACTTTTTGGTGCGCTATGCGATGCTGCACTTCTGAAGAGGCATACCAAACTAGATCAGATTATATGAGTCAGTATACCAATTACCCTTGCAGTTCTTGAATTGAGCGTTCACAGTGGTGGTCACCTGCTGTTGGAGCCGATTAATACTGAGGATGGTACACGATGGCGGTGCATGAGCTATGCCAGCAGAAACATAAGCCTTTATTGAGGCTGAGAGCCTGGGCGGTTGAACCATCTAAGCTTAGCGTATTGCAAATGACTGTAAGTCTGAGGGACTGAGTGCCGACTTATGTCATTATCAGCATCCGGTACATTTACATAGTTTTAGCCAGCTTCAGAAAAAGCTGGCCGTGTTTTGCTTGCTAAATTCCCATCAGCCCATCACTTGCCTCGAGCATGCCAGTAACGTATTAGGCGATCGGCGAATTGCATCTAGCCAACACTCTCCCAAGCGTCGAGCCAGCTTGCTTGGATGAGATTCTGAGATTAGATATCGATACTCGAGCCCTGGTGCTAAATCGGTCTTGTGCCGTATTGGATTTTGGGGAGGGTAAGGTGCCGGATGTGGGGCGGTCGCGCGTGAGTATACGCTTCAGGATGGTATTGGAGGGCAATGGCGATGGCATCGTCAAACTCCAGTCCCAGGGAACGCGCCAGCTTTGCTGAGCACAACCATGTTGTGGTCACGGGCAATGTAACCTTTCATGAGCGCCTGTTGCTGATGTTAATACACACCCCTTTCCTCGCGATGTTGAACAACACTAGACTCGCCTTGTAGATCATGTTCGCCATAGCACATTCAACTTCGTCGCGGTCGATTCCTCCTTCACCGTCGCTCACTTCGGCTCCAGACAACAAAAGAGCAGTCGAGAACTCTGAAATGGGGATTCTTGTGCGTCGCACAGGGGTCGTCTCGCCTTCTTTAAGATCCAGGTAACCACCAACGAGGAAAACTTTGCGGAACAAGTTACGAATTGTAACATCGCGACTGCGTTCCAGAGTAAGATAAACGCGGCGCTTGACGAATTCGGCTTCACCGCTGGCAAGGGCGTCGTCCAATGCTTTGAGATTTCCAGTACGAACAGCAGAGCAGATTGGAGTGAACAAAGCCGCAAGTGCGGGATGAGCTTCCAGTAGAGTGCGAGAAGGGAGTTGATGCTTGGTGATCATCTTGGTTGGGATCAGGTAGGTGAGAATGAGCTGCCTGTTCTTGCTCTCGGTGGTGACACACATCGAGTACGCCAGTTCGAGTTCCTCTTCGGCACGGGCGTAGTCCTCGTCCAAGAAGTGGATCACACCGAGATAGTACTTGAAGGTAACTTGGTGCGCTTTCGGAAATACTTGTAGAGGAGGCATGTCGCGAGAAGTCGCCTCGAGGGATCTCAGGATAGTCTTGCAGAGGGAGATGCTGTTCAGGCGGAAGTACGTCTTGAAGAGAAGGTTGGTCACGTAGTAGAGCGCCCACTTGCGGGACTCCTCTAGGGGTGCACTGTGAGAAAGACAGACCTACCTTAGCCGTTGTCCTGCATATGTGGCTTGTGGGTGAGGAGTACTGTACGTACCGGTCACTGACGCAAAGACCAAAAATGCGATTGATCTGCCTTGCTGCGTCTTCGAGTTTCTCGTGCTTGCCACCCGTACCGAATGCATCTTCTTCTTGGATGCCACCTCCATACGCGAAGCCATTACCCTTTTGGAGGGCTGCATTGTCGTCGGCTTTGATGGCGAAGACACGGAGATACTTACCTGCAACATAGAGACAAGGGATGGTCCACGCGTAGAAAGCACCACTCTGATATCCCTTCAAAAGGGCGGTGACTACCTCTTTCCAGCCCTCGTACACGTCGCCCCATCTCGCCTCGACTTCGCGACCAGAGTTCTGAGCTTCTTCTGCGCCGAGCAGCACGCCCGTGAACTTATGGAATGCCGCGAAGACCTCGATCCAGGCCGACGCTTCCTGCTTGTCCAGTTGGAGATTGGGGTTGTACTGGAGCCTATAGCGCAGATCGGTCTGCAAGGAGTGGGCGTTGGTACTGCGATAGAAGTTGTAGAGACGCGCAGGATCATGCTTCGGCGGCTCTGGTGAGATTGTTGCCGCGAGAGCATAGCCTAGCTCAGAGGCATCTGCTGCGGCGAACTCGGCGAATATCGCATCCATGACTTGTTCAGGCAGGGTGGTGTGCTTGAGCAAGGACGTGGATCTTACCTTTGTTCTTGAGTGATGTTGGATCGGGTTGAACCCTGAGGCGCGTCGGATTAACACCGGCAACGGGAGCGAAGCGGACCGCGCCTGCTGCCCCCACAAGCCGGGCTGTCGATATCGACATTTCGCACTCAGCTTTGCAGAGCCGTCTTCTCGACAAGCGACCAGCGACCACGACAAACGAACGCCGCCAAACACTTCACAGTGAGTATCCAGACTTGCACGCTGCGCTCTAGCATTCGCTAACATATCATCCAGATGGGTAAGCACTCTCTCCGAACTGGCAATGCAGCGAGCGCGCTCCTGCACCGAATTTTCGCAATGGGCTGAAAGAGGAGGAAAATCTTGAGCGAGACCAGAGCAGGAGCAAGTGTTCTTGTAGCACCGCGATGAAGGTCCCTCAACGATGGAGAATAATTACACATGCCAACGCATAATCTGTCCGTCAGACAGCGCTGATTCTGTTGCCCAACAGGTCGCCTGCAGGAATACCAGGTCATTGGGCGTCATCTGCCCACTGACGCTCAGCCTACTCCCAAGCTCTACCGTATGCGCATTTTTGCGCCCAACACGGTTGTTGCTAAGAGCCGTTTCTGGTACTTCCTCTCCCGCCTGAGGAAGATCAAGAAGGCCAACGGTGAGATCGTCTCCCTCAACGAGGTAAGTCTGTACCACACGAAGCAGACGAATCTCTGATATGTCGCGCGACGTGCACATCTTCCGTGGCCTTCCACGATGCTAACATTCCCATCAGATCCACGAGAAGCACCCTCTCAAGGTCAAGAACATTGGCATCTGGATCCGCTACGACTCCCGCTCCGGCACTCACAACATGTACCGTGAGTACCGTGAGATGTCCCGCGCCGACGCCGTCCAGTCCCTCTACCAGGACATGGCCGCCCGTCACCGTGCCCGCTTTAGGTCGATCCACGTCCTCAAGGTCGTTGAGGTTGAGAAGACCGAGGACATCCGCCGCCCCTACATCAAGCAGCTCCTCTCCAAGGACCTCAAGTTCCCTCTGCCCCACCGCAACCCCCCGAAGAGCGGCAAGGTCTTCTCCGCCACTCGCCCCGCCACCTTCTTCTAAGCGTATCGTCCACTGTGCGCTTGGTGTTGATGGGTCTGCTAAACCGGTACGCTGGGTGGCTTGGTTCACAGAATGCGGTCGCCTGTCGCGTATGGGAAACAGTACGATAGGCACTACAAAACAACATTCTGATACCCAATTCCTTTCAAATCATGTGCAAATACCTAATTTGTCGCGTAATGTTGCAAGGACTAAAGCTTCGTCTTGGGCTTGAATTGGTACCCTTCTGGCACCGGGCGATTCGTGGTGTCGACTGTCTCCCACCATGGATACGCGCCTGGTGCATCGTCCTGCATAGTACCTTCGAAGTTGACCGGCCTCTTCTCAAAGAAAGCCTTGACACCCTCTTTGTTGTCTTTGCTGCTGAACAGTTCATAGATCACTCGCGAATCGAGTAAATGCTGGCCCTCCGGCGATCCTGCATCACGATACATCAACTCGCGCATGAGGTATGTCGACACCGGCGATGTGTTTGTCACAATCTCGTTGGCCAACTCAATTGCACGCGGCAGTACCTGCTCCGGAGAGGGCAGTGTCTCGGAAAACAGCGAGTTGAGCAGTGGGTGAGATGCTGGGTACGTGCTTCCCGTCGTTGTGAGGTGAAGGGCTTTGGACATCCTGGCCGCCTGTCAGTATCCGTGTTATCCAACATGGTGAACACGAGATCAACATACCCAATCAACCTCGGCAAATAAAACGACGAACAAGCCTCCATGATAATCCCTCTCCTCGCAAACACAAACCCGATCTTCGCCCCTTCATACGCAATGCGAATGCTCATCGGCAGTGTCATCGTAATTCCAATCCCCACCGCACTCCCCTGCAGCGCCCCAATGACCGGCTTCCTACACCTGTGAATCGCGAGCGCCACCCTGCCGCCTCCATCCCTGTGCTCGCGCACAGGCTCCTCGCCGCCTTTGAACGAGCTCGCGAGATCTGCTCCCGCGCAGAAAATCCTTCCGTGGCCTGTGACGATTGCGCACTTGACGCGAGGGTCAACGTCGATGAGTGCAAAGGCGCGCACGAGCTCGTTCATCATCGTGTCGGTGAAGGCATTGTGGCGGCCGGGGCGGTGCAGGGTGATGAGTATGGTGGGGGTGGGAGTCGGGGAGTCGGCGGGGATGTGCGTGAGAAGAATCTCTTTGAAGGGGAGGTCTGTGTAGGACTTGGGGAGAGCAATCTTTTCGGGGATGGACGACATGATTTGAGTCCTGGTTTGTTGAGGGTGATGGTGAGTTTGGCTGGCCCAGATGAATGTGGTGGTATTGAGTGCGAGAGCGTGAGATGTCTTAAATGGTACGCGGCCGAACTACTCAGCAATTAACGTCCCTTCAGTCTACAGATGGCTTTGATATATTGAATTGTTTTGACGATCTGCGACAGCCGTGAAGTGAGGAGATGGTTAACCCTGGTCTACCTCGGCCCGTGAACACGACCAAGTCTAGCCAATACGCATCGACTATGACCGGTAATAACCATCCTTCGCATCAACCTAACATCGAAAGCTACTATTCGGACCTCAGCCTAAGGTTCTTCAACAAATCCTTTGGTCGGGTTCGCTTGCCGGCAACCGGGGATCCGATGTCAAAGACAAGCTGTCCGATTGGGTCTTGCTCTGTGGAGACGACGACGACATCGCTTTCCAGCTGCTTGCATATGTATATGTAGGTGTGATATTAATGGGCTCTCATGAGGGATTGCCCAAGTCTTGTCAACAGACACTATACTCTCATTGCAGTTCCACTATCGACGACATCTAACAGTAGCATCTCATCACACCAGCGTTACTTTCGTCAAACACACAATGGCTCCTCCACCTCTGATCACCCTCGAAGAACACTTCTTCTCCAGCTCCGTCGGCAAGAACATGGACGCAGCTTACGTCGAACAATTCAAACACGTCCCCGGCCTCGAGACCAAACTCAAGAACCTCTCCGATGTCCGTCTCAATGACATGGAAGCCGGCAAGGTCTCATTCCAAGTCATCTCACATGCACCAACACCTGGCGCTCCCAGTCCAAAGCAGTGCACAGAAGCAAACGACCAGCTCGCGACTGCTGTTTCCGAGAACAAGACTCGTTTTGCAGGCTTCGCAGTGCTTCCCATGTCAGACCCGGCAGAAGCCGCCAAAGAGCTCGAACGTAGCGTCAAGCAACACGGTTTTGTAGGCGCCTTGATCGACAATCACGTTTTCGGCAAGTACTACGATGGTCTTGAATACCGCGTCTTCTGGCAAAAAGTCCAAGAGCTTGATGTAGCTGTGTACATCCACCCAACATGGCCCTCGGACGACATGGCTCCCCGCTACTCGGGCAACTTCACAGAAGGTGCTTCTCGATCTCTTTCAGCATCAGGCTGGGGCTGGCACACGGACACCGGCCTACATTTTTTGCGCCTCTTCGCAAGCGGGCTCTTCGATGAGCTGCCCAGACTGAAGATCATTGTTGGTCATTTCGGAGAGATGCTTCCCTTCATGTTCGAGCGGGTCTGCGTACTGAGCCGGCGGTGGGGCGAGATCAAGCGTGACTTCGCCACTGCGTACAAGGAGAATCTGTGGATCACCACTAGTGGTGTCTGGGGTTTGGCGCCGATGGCAACTATCTTGATGAATACGCCTGTTGAGCACATTTTGTACAGTGTTGATTACCCCTTTGCTAGGAATGAAGATGGGCTGGAGTGGATCCGGAAGCTGGAGACGAGTGGAATGGTTTCGAAGGAGCAGTTGGAGATGATTGCTCACAAGAACGCAGAGAAGCTTCTAGGAGTCAAGGCACCTGCTAGGTGACAATATGGCATCTTGGTTCAGCCATCCTAGATTTGGCACTCATATTCAACATGTTTCAAAAACTGAATGAGATGTTTATCATCATTCCACAACCCCCACCCCAACCCTAACCCTGAGCACAGGCAGGATCACAGGCAAAAGCCTTTCAGGCGTGCGTTGGCTGCCTGCCTACAGGCTGCAACGAGTGATTAAGGCCCAAATGGATTGCGATCAATACCAGGCAGCGAATAGGCAGCATTGTGGCGTGTCGACAGCTGACTAATATTGACGGCCGGCTCTTCATGCTCCAGGATCGGGATTCGGTCGGGCTAAAGTGACGTACTGTTGCTATGGTTATCGTTGGGTGCCACAATCATGAACGCCAGTATCATGTGTCGGAAGGGTCAGTTGCAAACACAATGTTCGCACATTGTGGATACACTCGCGAGCAGTCACGTAGGTAGAGTAGTGAAGAAAAAGTGTTTGCCGAGGAAGTGAAGGGATAGAAGGGATGTCAGAAGCGGTCACAACAGTCAAACGAGTCGAGAGGTGGTGTTAGTGGGGTGTGCGCGCCCAATCATAACTGAAAATGGCACGGGCCTTTTTGTCCCTCACTCATCAAGTTTCTGCTTGCCCACCGCATACAACCACACAAACCACCCTCTTACGCGCTGCACTGTCCCAGTTGTAGCACCACACTCGATACTCCAAACTCACGCCGAAGTACCCAAAACCACCCACTTAACACACCCGCGCCCTTTGCGTCCACACAAACTCCAACATGGCCCAAGAGAAGCCCACCTTCAAGCTGGTCCTCGTCGGTGACGGCGGTACCGGAAAGGTAAGCACATGGACACCCGACACAGCGGCGGCTCTGCGACGAGTCTGCGGAGTCATGAGAATATCAGAACAAACGCTAACATAGAATACCACAGACCACCTTCGTCAAGCGTCACTTGACTGGTGAGTTCGAGAAGAAGTACATTGCCACGCTCGGTGTTGAGGTCCACCCTCTCGGTTTCTCCACCGTACGCATACCCTCATTCCTCCACGCGCGAAAGAACGGTCGCTGACCCACACCCTCAGAACCTTGGTGAGATCCAGTTCGATGTCTGGGACACCGCTGGCCAGGAGAAGTTCGGTGGTCTCCGTGACGGCTACTACATCAACGGCCAGTGCGGTATCATCATGTTCGACGTCACCTCGCGCATCACCTACAAGAACGTCCCCAACTGGCACCGTGACCTGGTCCGCGTTTGCGAGAACATCCCCATCGTCCTGACCGGCAACAAGGTCGACGTCAAAGAGCGCAAGGTCAAGGCCAAGACCATCACCTTCCACCGCAAGAAGAACCTCCAGTACTACGACATCTCCGCCAAGTCCAACTACAACTTCGAGAAGCCCTTCCTGTGGCTCGCGAGGAAGCTTGTCGGCAACCAGGCTCTGGTAAGTGGGAGCCTTTCCCATCGGCAAAAGAGACGGACACTAACACGCGCTACAGGACTTCGTCGCCGCACCCGCCCTTGCTCCCCCAGAGGTCCAGGTCGACCAGGCCACCATGGAGAGCTACCAGAAGGAGATGGCCGCAGCCGCCGAGATGCCCCTCCCAGACGAGGACGATGCCGACTTGTAAACAACTCGTCACCATCCGCTGTTGAACACGCACTTCCTGGCTTGCCAAAAGGGCAGTGCATGACGAACACCCCGCCGCTGTCAAAAGGCGGCCGGGGCATGACATGGCAAATCCACCCCAAAATTAGCATTAGAAAGCGAAGCGGCTGAATATATCACATGACAGAGGCAGCGAGCGGTCTTGCTTGATACGACACAAGCGGAGAGAAGCGAGCGAGCGAGCGTTATGGATAGCTAGGGCCTGCTTTTTCCTTTGACCTCAGGTCCCTTTCCCCCCAATAAATCGTGGTGGAGTGCGCGGTGGCTTTCGGGCTGCTCGCTGACGCCGTAGGAATTTCTTTTTACCTTTTTTGATACCGAAAGAATGAGAAACGTGCATGAGAGTATCAATGAGGTTCATTTTCAATTTTCGTCACTTCGTCACGTCATGCAAGCTTGCTGATAGCTCGTAGTGCTTCCACCAAAGCATCCCTTACCAATCACATGTGACGGCTGTTCTCCAATTCGAACTAACGCGACCGGTGCCTTCATGGCTGGGTTGGTAAGAGTGGCCGTCCGCCTATCTGGGCACTCACATGTAGCTAACTTTGATGACAAGTCGGACGTCTTCTGCGAAAAGACAGGATGATCCTGACGGGAACACGTTATAGTTTCCGAATACTCGGTCAAGCGAGATACGCGAAGTGGAGCGTGTCTGGCGCGCAATTGAAGAGACGGAAGTGAAGTGAAGTGAAGTGAAGACGATCGCTCCTTCCGCATCAACGTTAGCGCTGCACGTGCGCTGTTTTCGTTTGCAGAGCAAACACGACACATCCTCGACGTCTCTGTGCTTCCGCCCTCGAC
>Ga0265780_10002341_pt1 | contig 25762 bp, 23 predicted proteins | sample P1T30metagenome_FD_192432 | JGI IMG/M metagenome (GOLD analysis project Ga0265780, IMG submission 192432) | Plant litter microbial communities from East Loma Ridge, Irvine, California - P1 T30 | ecosystem: Environmental > Terrestrial > Plant litter > Unclassified | place: USA: California...
GTCTGGTGCACGCGTGACCTGACGAATGGCGAGTGTTGCGGCTCTGCAAGCGCCAACTCTATGATTGACGGCGAAACCGAGGCTTGTGTCTGGCGAGACGAGGTCGAGGGTCTCAGTCCGCTGACCACGTACATCCTGGTTTGCCATGTAGACGGTCTAAGCGAGGCGGCACTCCTGCATACAGTGATATATTGGTTCCGAAGCTTGACAATAATGTCAGCTGTATGCGGTGTGGTAGGATTCCACGTATAGCAGGCATTGGCAGCCAAAGGTGATGTGTTGATTCTGCGAGACCGACACAGGACTGAGGGTGTGCGAGTGACATTGACAAAGGGGATTGGCAATGCCGCTCATGTCTTTCCACCTGGAAGTGGAATGTCAGATGGTCAAACAAGAGACGAGAGTGGAAGAGAAAGGGTCCCTTGGTCGACAGCAGGACACAGGAGAAGACAGCCGACGGCACCGGCCGAGAAAGCTCGAGCTCGACTCGACGCGTCGAACGAAGGAAGATGCACATATCCGATCCGACTCATCCTGCTCCAACCTCCTTTCTACTTACCACATAGTACATACGAACATGTACCATCACTACCATTTCCGGCCTTCACGCAGGAAGCTCTGATGCTCGCTAAGATGGAAAGCCGGATGCTTCCTCCGTTCACTGATCATCCCACCCAAGACGCAGAGGTCGTCTGGAAGCGACTGGCCGACGTCCATCATGCCACCTAGCGGCGTTCAGCATCAATATCATGCTGCCACCAACAATACCACTGGCGAAATGATTACGCCACGTGCAGTTACAGTTACCTTACCGACGGCGTATGCTTGCGCTCTACGTGCGTCTTGGCAGACTATCTAGCTAGCTCACTGCGTGAGATGACTCCCATATTGGGCATCTAGAATTTGACGGTGGCGCTCGATTGTCAGAAGAGCCGCAAGACTGCGGCGTTGCGGGCCTTGCCTGCAGCTGTGACTTTCGTGACTTGTCATTTGATGCTTGCTGGTGAGGCTGCAGTTCGCGGACACGTCTCTTCTCAGAGCGCCCAGGATGGCCACAGGGGAGGCCACGATGCGGTCGCAAACTGTCACTCATAGCTCCAGCCTGCCTTCCTACGCATCGACTCGAGCATCTTTCTCATATAGCTCTTCTCACATTACGCCGGAAGACAGTGCGGGCTTCCGGATTGCCATCAGAAAATCGACTACGTCGTGCTCAAGGATGTTGCCGGAGCATCACACACTCTCTAAAACGTCTGGACTGGTTTGCGGCGCTGAAGAGGTCTGATAAGCCATTTCGGCAGAATCATCCAGCTTGAACTTCACAATATCGATGAAGAGACCACGTCTGAAGAGTCGGCCCGCAGCGCACCATATTCTCGGAATTATGCCTCACAGATCAACCACAAAGGAAGGTAGACAGCCTGCCACACAATTGATCTCGTGCTTCGAGGACGCGCGACGCGCAGCCGTTGAAGACGCAGCTAAGGGGCACCACGTGGAGCTGAGACATCTCCATATCTTTTAATACCCACTGTAGTATTCTGTGGCGATCTCAATAAGACTGACAACAGAACAGAGACAAAGCCATCTTCTTGCCTTCTAATCCAAGTCCCATGGCTGGGGCGGGTAACGGATGCCTGCACTTCCTATCCGCGACAAGTCATCTTACCGTTATCTGGATCCATGTGCCCTTACCTTTCGCAGGCAGACCAGGCCTATTGGAACCGGACTCACCAGAGACTGCACTCGAGATACCGTACAGATCTGCGAGGGTGACAGTGCTCTTTCAGTGCCGACCGTTCGTCCTCATATCACGAACGCTCAAGTGTTGTCTCGAATCAGAGATCTAGGCATTTCATGCTCGAGGACATAATACGACTGTTCCTGTCTGATGCTACCTGTCTGTCTGCATTCGTTCGTTCTTTCATTCACTTCACACACTGTTTTTCTTCTGCTGTTTGAGCGCTGCCAAGTCGACCGGGCCTTACGTTCTTGCCCTTTCTCACCCCAGTCATTCTTTTCAAGAGACCAGAAGTCACGTAACGATGCACCTCACGCTTGCCTTGCTCGCGGCCGCCGGCCAGCTCGTTGTCGCCTTCGATCCTCATGTCACGCACTTGCCGCGTGCAGCAAACCAGGAAGACAACCTCGCTACAATTACAGCCCTGTCTGATGGACATCTGCCGACATGCTTCACCGGCCACCCAACATATCCATGCCCGACGAATGGTCCAGAGGCCAAGCGTGATCTGATGGGCGATCTGGCGGGCAACCCGATGGACGGCCTGCCGGGCGGTCTCAACGAAGCAGCTCGCATCGTCCCCATCGAACAGATCGGTTTGACTGCGCCGACGAGCCTATCTAAGCCTACCGATGCACCCAAAGCCAGAAAGGGACCACGCGATGCAAAAATGGAGGCTTGGGACAAGAACTACATTCCCCACCCGAGCGAGTGGGCAATCCCTGGCAGCTTCAAGTTCACCGACTCGATCGATCACAACTCCACTGGGACTACTATGAGCGCTGCCAACCTTACTACCTCCTCCATCGAGAAGTACCATGTCGCCCCTACCGCAGTGAGCCCTCAACCGAATGAACACTATAACAACCATTACGCTCACCACCACGGCGTCTACCACAACAGCCATAACAGCAACGCCTACGTCCACACAAGCGCGGCGTCCGAGTCTGTTACAGCAAAGGCGCACTCGCAAACAACAGACCCGCCTGTTCTGCCGAGCACTTCTCACAAGCAGCATGATGCTGCAAACTCCTCCAGCGAGGCTCATGTGGCTGGCTCAATCGGCACGCTGCTGTCCGGCGCCATGTTCCCAGGGACTATGCGTGCTCCTAGTACTACCAACACATCGCCTTACTCTGCTGCTGTCACGTCCCATCAGGGGGAGTCCAAGGTGGTCAACAAGCCTGACACTTACTCGACTACGCAGGTTCATGAGGCAAGCATCTCGACCCCTTGCGCCGACTCCGACACTTCTTCCAGCAGCACTGCGCCCATGTATGGTGTCAAGCCCGTCACTATGAGCACCTTATCTCGCCCAGTCGCCCTCAGTGAAGCGCAGGCGACCGCGTCCTACAAGCCAGCGCAACTTCAACATAGTGCCAGACACTTTGTTAGCTAGGGGTATACGCTGGTAGCATCTTTCTCATCTTTCTACTTTAAAATTTGGCCACTTTACGCCATACTAACTTTTCGTCTCTTTTTCTTTCTTATGGAATACGATACCCTGTCTTTCATTTGTTCACAGGTCCATAGAGGCCGCATTACTTTCGTAGTCTAAATTCTCTAATCACATTCAATATAGGCGGGAGCCAGTCTAGAAAGCCATCCACACAGCCCTCTCGAGGTGTAACCTTGTCGAAGTCTACTTACATCGCGGTTTTATCTCCGTTAAAGCCGACTTAAGTACGGCCAATGACTTGCACCACGACAGCATAAATCGTCGAACACGTGCGACGGTAGACGGCAATAGGCGATACTGTGGACTGCTGACATTACTGAGTAGCAACATATATAGCCTCGGATCCCAGATCTCGTCGCAGTATCAAGATTGCAAGACAACTATTAGTTAAACACCACCATGACAGACAAGAAGCTTATAGCTCTGATAACTGGCGGTAAGCCATCCCCTTTACCACCGCAGTCCACTTCAGACCACACCAACTGACGTTCTCCTCAAGCCAACAGCGGCATCGGCCTCGAACTAGCCCGCCAGCTCCTCACCAAAACGTCCCCAAGATGGCATGTCCTCCTTGGCTCGCGCTCCATAGACAAAGGTCAAACAGCCATCAACGACTTGCGCTCCGGCAACCTGCCCGGAACAGTCGAACTAGTCCACCTCGACGTGACAGACGACAACACCATCGCCCAAGCTGCCGAAAACGCCCAAGAAACCCATGACTCGATCGACCTCATCGTGAACAACGCCGCTATAGCTTACACCGGCCCCCGAACCCGCACCAGCATGCATGAATCATTCAACACGAATGTAGTCGGCCCCATGCGCATGGCCGAATGCTTCGCGCCTTTACTCGCAAAGTCAACCTCCCCGTACGGCCCTCGCATCATCAACATCTCGTCTCGCGCGGGGTCCATCAGCCACCGACTTGACAAGGACAATATGATCTACGACACGCCGTTCGTGGAGTACAGGGTCTCGAAGGCCGCGCAGAACATGCTTTCCGTGTGCATGGTGTGGGAGTACGGGAAGTTGGGGATCAAGACTTTCTTCTATTGTCCAGGTTTCACGGAGTCGAATCTTTCGCCGATGGCAAAGGTGGAGAATGGGGCTAAGGCTGTGGCGGAGGGGGCGAGGCCTATCGTTGATATTGTTGAGGGAAAGAGGGATGGCGAGGAGGGACTTTTCTTGATCGATGGTGGGGTGGCGGATTGGTGAGGGAGTGGAAGCGTGTCTTTCTGGTCGCTGAGACTGTATGCGATGAGCTTTTGCTGGTAGAGTCAAGCAGCTTGCATTCTGCGTTGTATCAAGAAAATACGCCGATCTCTCACCGTCGTTCTCCAACCTTGCCCGCCTCGATCCCATCAAAGACTTCTTGCCACTCTCCGACACTCACCACCGCTTTCCCATCAACGATCAGCTCAACCCTTTCTCCGTCAACTGCACCTGGCTCTACCCCCTGTAGGTGTTTTAGAGCCTCATCCAGTAAGAACCGCTTCTCGTCCGGCAAGATGACCTCCAAATGATACTTCTTGCCGACCTTGGGACGGTAGTAATCGTCGATCGTCACGACGGGCGGGAACACCATCTCAGCCACCGCGTCCCAGTCTTCTAGATTGATACCGAGATGCTTGTATTTGGCCTCTAGCTCTGGGGATGTCCAGCGTAAGGGGCGGTGGATCTGGTCAGGGGATGTCAGTTGGATCATGTTGTTGTGTGCTGTTGAGTGGTACAGATAATCAAATCGCGGTATCCATGGTTTTCCACTGACCTGTGCATAGTACGTGACCCTGTTGGAGAGACACCATGGTATTGCAATGGGAGCGTGGCGGTCGATGTAATCGTTGCGGAAGTCTTCGATCGAAGTGCCGATTTTCCGTTTGAGAAGAGCTTGGCCGCCAATACCCGGTCCCGAGTTTGCTGTGCTAGAGTCGTCCATAGCTTTTTTCGTGTGGGGGGTAAGGACTAAAACAATTTGCCTTGGTCGATGAGGAGACCTTATGCAAATTCGGATATGTAGTTGCTGTGTAAGTAATGCCTGATGCTCGCGAGAGGATCAGCATATTTGGCTTGTGCTACCACAACCAACGTAAGCCGGAAGACTACTGTCCCGATTAGGGCAATGGTACTCTGGTCTGCAAGATTGGAGTTGAAGTGAGCGTAGAATTACGGTCGCTATTTCCTACTTTAGTTCTCCCATGCGAAAGGATCCCACTCGCCAAGATTGCCCTTCTGACCCTCGTCCAGAGCCTCAATAGCCTTCATGTCCTCGCTGTCAAGCTCGAAGTCGAACAGGTTCTTGTTCTCGAGAATGCGCTCATCGCGATCACTCTTCGGAATGACACTGACGCCCATCTGCAGACACCAGCGCAGCACAACCTGCGCCGGAGTCTTACCCAACTTCTCAGCAATGCGAACGATTGTCGGGTCGCCCAAACGCTTGCCCTGAGTGAGTGGCGAGTAGGCGACAACAACAATGCCCTTCTTCTGGCAGTACGCGAGAATCTCGCGCTGCTGATTCCAAGGGTGGAACTCAATCTGGTTGGTGGCAGGGACAGTGTTGACTTCGGGGCAAGCGGTGAGAGCCTCAATGGCACGAGGTGACCAGTTGCTCACGCCGATTGCACGGACTTTGCCGGCTTCGCGGGCCTTTTGCAGACCAAGCCAGGCCTGAAGACGTGCCTCGGAACCTGGTCGTGGGTTGTGGAGCAGGAAGAGATCAAAGTATTCGAGCCCAGAGGCTTTGAGGCTGCGGTCTACACCAGCTGCAACGCCTTCGGCAGTGTAAGTCGTGTGGCCGGCTTCGAGACTGTTCACCGGCCAAGGACCGTTGTTGCAGAGCGCGTCAAAGCTAGTGGGCATATCGGGACGAGTGAGGTCGACTTCCCAGAGCTTGGTGGTGACGAAGATGTCAGAGCGCTTGACGTCGGGTTTTTGTGACAAGAACTTGGTAACAGCGGCGCCAGTCTCGTGCTCGTTGTAGTAGATCTGTGCGGTGTCGATGTGGCGATAACCCGCCTTGAGGGCAGAGAGGACTGACTGCTCGCATCGTGAAGACACGAAGACTCCAAGTCCGAACTGGGGTATCTCGCCTTGGTTCGACGGCAGAGGCAGCTTCGATGTGAGTGAAAGGGGAGTTGCGGCAGACATTTTGATGGTTTGGTGTCGTGTGCAAAGCGATCAGTTGTGAGGAGATACAAACTTACAGCGGCTTATGTACTACGGATGACTACATGGATGCAGATTCTTGAAGATATGTCACCGGCCCAACAAAAGACCGCCGTGGCTCTTGCGATGGAGTCCGGTACTTTTGACTAGTCGAGGGACCCCACAGTAATAATGTGGACACGTACGCTTGGAAACCCCCACGCTCCCGACCTTCCAGAATGCAACACGTTCTTTAGGACGTGGAGTGTTGTGTTTACGATTTTACCATACCCAAGACGGAACATCTCGACTGTCGAATCAGGAACTTTGCCAGAACCATTACTATGCCAGACTTGAATTCAGCAAGCATACTCAATGCGGCCCATGTCCCCCAAGACCAGAATAATCAAGGTTCAGAGTCTGCGCAAGGACCTTCACATGTTGGTCGACGGGTTCGCTGGGTTTGTTTCGATCCGTCTTGCGCCTCCGACAAGCGGCAACCGAAAATCTAGTGACGGTCCTCGCCTTATGGGGACAGCATGAGGTGGGGGTATCGACAGGGAAAAAAGGAATGGCATTTTCATCATGTCTGCTGTGTAATGTACGCCGACTTGTCGTTCCCAATCATCTCGGTGTCACCTTCAAGCACCCTCCGCCAACGCTTCCCTTCTTGACCTGGATTGTGGGTCGAAGTACGGTTTCTCGCCCACCGAGCACACGCGGTCACCTGCTCTTGCTGCGTCGTAGTCATACGTTGCGCAGTGCGAAGTGCTACGGTTGTCCCATAGGGCCAGGTCGTTTTTCCTCCACTTGAACCGCACTTGGGCGTCGTGGTTTTGTGTCAAGAGCTTGTCAAGTCAGCAAGATGCACACGCTTCACGCAGTCACTGGTTGGGGCTTACATTGAAAAGGTACTGCAGGATCGTGTCCGACTCATCTTTAGTCACGCCTTGGATACGGCGTGTGAAACCTCTGTTGACGAAGACGCTCTTCCATCCGGTCACAGCTGTTCACGGTCAGCATGGCATGCGAGTCAATTGGGGGGATCGTATCTTACGATTCGTTCGGATGACAGGATGGACTGCCTCTAATGCGGAGCCCTGGTTCAACGGCGATCCGCGAGGAATTGTTCGCAGGGGGTTTCCAAGCCTGGCGGCCTCTTCGTGGAAGAACTTTGCATCATGGACAGCCGTCAAAGTCTCTAAAAACGCAGCCATAGCGGGTGATAAGCGGTCGTAGATCTCGTACATCGACGCCCAAAGCTGCAACCGGTTAACATTGTCACTGTAATGCGGTTTTTCCAAACGATACACTCACTGTGTCGCCGCCTGTTTCGGGCAATGTGTGGATCTTCAGCATGGCGTAGTCCGAGGGTGCGCCCTCGAACGTAATATCCGAATGCCATCCAACACTTGCATACCGACTTGTGTCGCTCAGCTGGTGTGTCAATCCTCCGCCCTTCTTTTGCTTCTCTGAGCTGATCACGCTGATCTGATCGCCAAGTTCGCTTCCTTCTTCGGTGAGTGGGTGGACGTGCAGGCCAGATGATTCGGGCTGTGGAAAGAGAAGTCAGCAGTATCCAGATAGCCTGCAGAAGAGCAACATACACTCCCAGCCAGCTCGGTGATCTTCTCCATCAGCTCACGCATCTGTTGCGGAGTGACATCCTGGTCACGCAAGAACACAACTCCGCGTCGTGATATGGTAACGGCCAGGTCGCGGATCAAAGCATCGCTGTTCTTAGCGGCTAGCAGGTCGACCACCTGAATACCCTCGAACTCCGTTCCGATCACGGTTGTAAGATCACTGTGCGTATATGAGTCCAGCAAACCGGTGTACGAGAGTGGCTTGTCTAGGCGAGCGCGAGCCACGTTGGCATCGTGGCTTGCAGCGCTCTCACTGACGAAAGTAGCTCCAGGCATCTTCAGTGCACTGTTCTGATAATTTGAAGACGATGTGTTTAGAGAAACGAACATGCATGGGAAGAAGCGAGAATTTAGGATCATGCTTCGTCACGAGCCAGCATGGATCGATTAGCCCTCGGCTTACCAAGGCCGTTTCGCGTCGCTTCTATCATTGTGAGGAGTGGGGTTCCGGCCTTGACAGGTCGTGGCGCTATGCGTTTTGTCGATGGAGAATGTGACTTTGAGTTATACTTGACTCGCGTAAAAGATAAATTGAGTTGTGTTGTGAGACTGCCGAGATCAGACATAGCCGGCACGTGGCCGGGTTGAGTGTAGCATGTTGGAAGACGGACTCCAGCCACAACCGCACCTGATACATTTCCATACGTTCTCGTCAGTCCTATCATCTCGTCCTATCCTGACTTACGCATGGTGATACTTCTTCGACCGCCTAACGAGTTCAAGTGAATACAGCGAGTTGCGTCGGCGTACTCCGCCTAAAGTGGAGCACTCGCCGAGATTCCCCTCACAGCACTTACCCGATTCGATACTAGACATTGCCGCCATGTGGATATCGACACGACAAGCGACTATTCGCCATACTTCAGTCCGATCACCTCAGCAGAAAGCAACAAGACATTCCCGTTTCGACACTAGTGGTGGTCGCCATGTGGACATTTTGCCGATGGGCAGAACCATTCGCCATACGTGAGACAGATGACCTCAGCCGCGAGACGCTTCACTGGTCAGCAGGTCCAATGCGACTGCCAACCGAGGCCGAAAAGTAAAATTGTCCAGGCACGGTCTCGACGCTGCCGACTCCTCGTTTAGCTACAACGATATAAAGAAAAAGATATGTACCGGGACACCGTGTGCTGCATTGATTAGACTTTCACCGCTGCGACGCTCACCATGGCCACACAACTGGCTTCGGAATCGATCTCGAAACCCGAGCTTGTTACGACCACCAGCTATACCAAAGAAATCCCCACTGAGGTCGGCCGCACTCACATCCACCTAAGGCCTCATGCGTCCTACGAAGGCGCTCACAGATGGGACCCGGAGGCGACATGGACACCTGAAGAGGAAGCCAAGGTGGTGCGGAGGACGGACCTGACGCTTTTGACTTGGTGAGTCTGCCTTCACCTCACTGTGTATCTGGCATCACTCTAACTTCAAAAAGGTTATGTTTGATGTTTTTCGGACTCCAGCTAGACCGCGGAAACCTATCCAACGCGCTGACCGACAACCTGCTCATCGATCTGGGGATGACCCAGGACGATTACAACAATGGAACGACAGTACAGCTCCTATGCTTCCTGGCCGCCGAATTCCCGGTTCAGCTCTTGATCAAGAGGTATGGCTTCAAGCAGGTTCTGCCGCTGCTCATGATGATGTGGTCATTGGTGTCTTGGGCGCAGGCTTTCATGACGGGCAAAGTTGGATTTTACATCACGCGCGCGCTGATCGGAGCGTGCGAGGGTGGTTTCATTCCGGGAACCAGTAAGGATGTTTTCCATGTCTCCTGTCTTTTCGACGTGCTAATCGTGTGCGCAGTCTTGTTCGCAACCTACTTCTACACCTCGAAGGAGCTTTCGATTCGCTTGGCCGCCTTTTGGTCGACGTTGAACGTTGCGCGTGTCATCTCATCGTTGCTTGCGGCCGGCATTCTTGAGATGAGGGGCATTCAGGGGCGACCGGGATGGTTCTGGCTGTTCCTGGTCAGTGTAACCCACTACAAAACAGTGTGCATTGACTAACGTCTTCGCAGCTCGAGGGTCTCCTGACCTTTGTGATCGGCTTCATCAGCTACCTCTACCTTCCCTTTTCACCAACGAGAACCAAGGGCCCGTTATGGCGTCGACCGTGGTACACAGAACGCGAGGAAATCATCATGGTCAACCGGATTCTGCGCGACGATCCAGCCAAGGGCATCACAGCCTTAAAAGAGCCAGCCACGTTCCGCGACATCATCAACACCTGGAAAGACAAGTCGATGTGGGGACTGTATTTCATCGGGCTGGTTGCATACATTCCCGCTTCGCCGGTGCAGGCCTATCTTTCGCTCACGCTTAAGCGCATCGGATTTTCCAGGTTTGACAGTAACATGCTCTCGATACCTTCGGCGGTGCTGCAGATCGTCCTCATGCTGGCGCTTGCTTTCAGCAGCAACCACTTCATGGAGCGCACGTGGCATTGCATTATCGGCGAGTTCTGGTGCCTGCCGCTGCTGGTTGCCTTGCTCACCCTGCCTGCGGGCGGTCATGAGTGGGGCCGTTTCACCATCACGACGATGATCTCTGGTTGTGAGTATTGCTGGAAACCAAGTACAAGTTGACGGCAGCTGATTTGGATGGCAGACCCATACTTCCACCCAATTGTCTCGGCATGGATCAGCGAGAACAGCTTCGACGTCAAGAAACGCGCCATTACCGCTGCAACATACAACGTGATTGTACAAGTGGGCTCCGTCATCTCGTCCCGTAAGTGTTCGATGTGCCCTCTCACTTTTTGGCACAATTTGCTCACACGTCATACAGAGCTCTACCGTGCGGACGACCAGCCCTACTACCACCGCGGCAACAAAATCCTCATTTCGATCTGCGCTCTTTCTTTGATTGTCTTCCTTTCGCAGAGAGAATACCTCCGCTGGTTGAACAAGCGCAAGGCGAGAGCATGGGATGCCATGAGCAGTGAGGAGCGTGTCGCCTATCAGGCGGACCAGGTTGAGAGAGAAAAGGATGGGAATAAGCGCTTGGATTTCCGGTTCCAGTATTAGTCGTGTGAGCTGGGCACAATGTAACATCGTAGTTCGTGTAGGCCGCCGAAAGCCTGCCTAGACCAACAGATGCCTCAAAAGTGTTCCAGGGTATCGAGTGGAAGTGTTGTTCAGATCTCGGTGTTGTAGATCTCTCGCAGTAGGACGTTGAACCTTGTGTGAACATCCAACAGAAATTTTGGGCTCAACTTGCTCAGGTATTCACGACGGGCAATGTTACCCCAAGCATGGTACGCCAATTGGTTGGGATACATTGCGCCGCCGTACTGCGACATGTTCCTCTCGAGTGCCAACAACTCGTCTCCGAAGATCGGCTTGTGCATTAGTGCCACATCCGCAGAACTCCACGTCGGCCAGAAAAAAGTCGATGGTGAAAGCTTGCAGATTTCCTCAGGATGTTGCTCAGCCAGGCTCACGGGCACCACAATGGAGTGATGATTCCACATCTTCGGCCGGTTGTCAAAGCTCTCATGGTACTTCTCGAGCCACCTGTTGAGGAAAGTACTCCCGGGCCTGGCGACTATCACTGCATTGCCAAGGCCGCTTCGGCCGCCTCCTTCGTGCCCCATGAGCAAATCCTTCGGCGAGTGGAGAAGCGATGAGAACGACTGCAGCGCATACATATCAGTGTCTAAGTATATTCCACCTTCCTCGTGCAAGATCTCGAGGCGTAGCACATCCGTCTGATGGGCCAGTCTCAGCTTGTGGCTGCGACCGTCTGAAGTTCGAAGATATCGCTGAGGCTCGTGGACTACGAGATCCACCCGATGCCTGATCCTTTGCCACCACTCATTGCTTTCGTTGAAATCATATGTGTGTATCTTGATGGCTTCTGGATGCAGACGTAGTAGTGCGGCTTTGACGGCCAAGTACTGATAAAATTCTAGTTCGGCTTCCTTGTATTCTTCGGCGATGAGGATGAAATGAACGACATTAGGGATAAAGTCTTGCGTAGACTCCGTTGGAGCATTCTGACATGCGATTTCTTCGGGGGTGTCGATCCAGTCCCATGAGAGATACTCTCGTTCAAGCCGGAGCTTTTTTGCTGTGCGGTGATTGCGACGGCTGATGATTGAATATACTCCCAAACAGGCAAATATGGTAACGATGAGAAGAAGCACTCGTGACCGCGACCTCGACATCTCTTCCCGTCATCCACGATCATCGTGACGCTGGAGGTGGCTGGGGTTGCACGACGTGTTTTGTTTGAAGTTGATGGCCCACGCGGCTTTGAATTTGAGTTTTACAGCGGCCCAAAACGTCACCGCCCACCTGCCCCCTTTGCGCACCATTCTTCCGTCAACTACATATTCATATGTACATGTTTCTATCATCATCTTCCAACGCACTCACAGCCTGGCCAACGCTGCACGATCACCTTTTTGAGATGCGAGCCGAAGTCTATCATCTCCAGCGAGCGGAATCCTGTCTCCCTCCCTGGACTTCACGCCTTCCAATCTCCAACCGACTTCTTTGACGTCCTCTGCAGGATTGTGTCCAAGTCTTTCTCGACCATCTCGCAGACTCCTCACGTCTTCGTAAACTGGGGCTGGGGCTCCATCCGAGCGGCAGAAAATCGCTATCACAGTCGATCCGTTTGCTGTCGTGGTGTACTGCAGAGAATTGCGAAGGTCGGGCTTCGACTCGCGGACCCAGCCTCGAAGTTGCCAGACTGTGGGCAGATCTTGTCAGCAAGGCATCGTACTGATTCATCTTGGTTGTGTACTTACCAATCCCGCACAAGCCGGTCAAACTGGTCGTACCAAAGCCCGCAAGTGGCGGTAGCTCGGAGGCAGATACCGCGTCTTCCTCACTGATTGCACCATTGCTTGCCAATCTCAGTTCTCGAACGGACGATGGTGTTGTACCCTGCGCCTCCACCAGCTGGATCTCGCCGGCATCCAAGCTTGCTTGTTTGAGGGCACTGACGACAGGACCACGCGGGTCTTTGCCAGCTACTGCCAGATGACAGGCTCGGACGCGTACAGCGGAGTCTCTCAAATAGGCGTGGGAGGTAAGGAAATGGTCATTAACAAGCACGACCGTGATTACGGCTATCTGGGCAGTATCAGTGACATTCTCAAGATCATGGACTTCTTGACATCGATCTACCTTTATAGGCTCGCCATATTTGCCCGCGCGTTCCTGTTCGCCGGATCAGCAATGGCAGATACTGATGATTGAAAGTGACTTACCATATCAAGCCCGACAACCATTGCGCAGTCAATCTGTCCGCTTCGCACGCATTGAACGGCGGTGAAGAGAGCAGATTGACTGTCCACTACGCATAGGGGTGCCTTCTGCCTGCCGAATGCTTTGAAGCATGCTTGTGGAATGCTCAGTCCTGCCTCTTCCAGAGAGCAAGCGATGCTCAACCTGACTTTTGCATACGTGATGCCTGCATCTAGTAATGCTTTTGCACCGGCCGAAACTGCGAGGTTGGAGATGTCATGTTGCGTTCCCGACGAGATTCCAATGCCTGCAATGTGGGCACGTGATAGAGACATCGATGTCGATATCAGCACTGGCGAGTTCGATCAGTGGCGTCGCCGGTCGACTCTGGATTTTCTTTTTGCTAACAGCCCAGGTCGATGAATCAATAACATTTACAGGTACCACAGCTAGACATCTCGACTATGATGATGTGGGTAGGTAGGATCTAAGCTGCAACATCGGTACATTGGTACTGGCGACGATCTTGGACCTCTACCCCAGATGAAGGCCCCGCCTGTTGCTGCTTGCTTTTATTTCCGGGCACAAATCTAAGTGGATTTGCCAACTCTATTGTAGCTGCCTTAAGTCACCTCGCGATCTGCGAACCGCCTCACGATATCAACGACCCCGCAGACTGGCAGACATACTGACATGGGTGCTTAGAGATACCTAAGACGCAATATGGGAAATCCACATGTATGTCGATCAAGCAACAGATTTCCGACGGGCACAGACATGGACAATCGTTTTCCGGGTCCCCGACCTAGCCACTGGATTGTCAATATCCTCAGAGACATTGGATTGCACGCGCACGATCTTCTCCGAGAGTATTCTAATTGCGACTTTATCTGAAAAGAGATCGGGAACTACTAAGACTCGTTGATCGAGACTTTGCAAATATCTGTCAACACGACAACGTCTCTTGGTATACGGCTTACACACTTCTCGGACAACAACACTTTTGTCTGGACCAGGATGGGTCTCGAGGTAGGACGATCGAACCATGAGCGTTCACCGTCCATTGTACACGGCCCAGCGACGCCTGTACCGGTCAACATGACATTTGGCGAATTGCTGGACTACCATGTCGAAGTTCGAGGAGACCAACCAGCCGTGATCTCACATCCGCAAGGATCGACGGTCTCGTGGCGGCAGCTCAGTGAACGAAGCATCAAGATGGCACGAGCCTTGGCCGAAGACGGTGTCGGAAAGGGCACTTTGGTGGCCATCTCGCTGGGCAGCAGAGTCGAATACTTTGAGACTTTCTTCGCATGTGCAAGGCTCGGAGCAGCACTAGTGATGCTGAACTATGCGTATGCGGAAGCAGAGATGTTGGCTCTACTGAAGCTGATTTGTGAGTGTGATCGCTATGACCACCGGAACAATAATGGAATCTCAACTGACAGATATCAATAGGTCCAAAGATCTTCGTCGCATCGCCGGGTTTTACATACTACGACAACACGAAGCTGCTGCCAAAGATAGCCGCAGAGATCTCCTCCATCACAAAGTTTGTGATAATGGACGACATTGAACGCAGATATGTCCTGTCCACGCCATTACAACGTGCCGTGGCCTACGAGGATTACCTGAGACCGTATTCGGCGGCCGATAGAGCTACCTTGCCCCAAGCCCAGGTTTCGCCACATGATATGGTCAATGTTCAATTCACATCAGGGAGCACAGGACTGCCTAAGCCAGTAGCGCTTTCTCATTACAACATTATGAACTGTGGGAGAAACATCTGGCAACAGACACGTATGACGGCCGAAGACGTGATTTGTCTCCCCGTCCCACTCTTCCACTCGTTCGGCATGATCGTCGGCATCAGTTCGAGCACAGTCGCCGGTTCCGCCCTTGTCCTGCCTCACGAAATCTTCAATGCGGAGAGGACGCTCCAGTGTATCGAACGATACAAATGCACAGCGATATATGGCGTGCCCACCATGTTTGTCACCGAGATGTCGAGTCATTCCTTTGGCAAAACGGATCGCTCAACGATCAAATTCGGCATCATCGCCGGAGCCGCAATGCCGCCAGAACTACTCAAACGCATTACCTCCGCCTTCCCGCTGCCACGCCTATATACCTGCTGGGGCATGACGGAGCTCAGTTCGTTTGCGACGATGATGCACGAAACGGACACTTTTGAGAAACGCACAAAGACGGCAGGCAGGCTGTTCCCCAACTTCATTGCGAAAGTCGTACAACCCAACACTGGTACAGTAGTCCCGTGGGGCGAGAAGGGGGAGCTTGTTGTGAGCGGTTACGGGCAAATGTCCGAGTATCTCTTCCACAAGAAGAAGACCGAAGAGTCTTTGCGCCAGCACAAAGAAGACCTTGATCCGGACGGGGTAGGAGCACTCGATGATGGCAGTCTACGAACATGGATGCACACCGGCGACGAAGGGCTTTTGGATCCGGAAGGCTACTTTGTCATCACAGGTCGGATCAAGGACTTAGTCATAAGAGGCGGTGAAAACATCGCACCGATGGAAGTTGAAGACAGAATAATTCAGCACGAGGCTATTGCTCAGGCCCAGGTGATCGGCGTACCCGATGACAAGTACGGGGAGGAGCTCGGGGTGTTCCTTGAGCTGAAACAAGGCTCTCAACGTCCAAGCGACGATGCTATCCGGGCTTTTGTGAGAGAGAAGCTGGCAAGGTTCAAGGCGCCACGATACGTATGGTGGTTGGGTCACGGCGAAGATGGAAAGATACCGGATGAGTGGCCGAAGACTGCGAGTGGAAAGATCTCGAAGCCGCACTTGCGTAACATCGTTAAAGGCCTTCTGTAGTTACCAGTGTGTATAAACGACACTAATATCACGTTGCCAGCATAGCAAGTGCGTAGCTATCATTACACAATATCTTTGGTGGTCCATTGATCGATGCATATTGGTCCAAGCGTCTCGTTCGAGGATCGTTCTTGTTGTTGTTGGGCGGGGTAGCGAACTCCTCCTCCTTCACGACCACCTCTCCGTCTCCCCATCCGGAAATAACATGCACCTACCAGGTGGGAAGATCACATGTGAGAAGCTATTACAAGGTACCTGTACACATGGAGCTCCCATCCACCAGAGGCCAAGATTACACTGCGCCGAGAGACTGCCGTCGCGGCATCGGTAAAACTTGATGAGATGTCCCAAACGAGTTCTCAGTCTCGTGAGCAACATAGCATACCTCAAGCAACTCTCTCTATCCGAACCTCACGCTGCCTCGACGTGTACCAGGTGTCTTTGTGTACAGCGCAGATCGATCTTTGTTTGCAGTCATGAGTACTGGAGCCCAGATCATTGCCCGGGCATTACACGACCTCGGCGTCCAAGTCATCTTCGGTGTCCCCGGACTACCTGTAGCAGACATTGGACAGGAAGGCATCAACCTAGGTATTCGCTTCATCAGTTTCCGGAATGAACAGGCTGCCGCATACGCAGCGACCGCGTATGGTTATCTGACAGGAAAGCCGGGAGTCTGCATCTCAGTGGGAGGTCCTGGCGTCTTTCATGTTATGGCTGGCGTATGTTTCACATTCATGTGAGACCAAATGGCAGCTTTCGATGCTAAATCCGAATAGATACCTCATGCGGAAGCGAACTCGTGGCCTCTTCTAGTGTTGAGCGGCTCCGTGGAAACACACAATGCCGGGAAGGCAGCTTTCCAAGACGTGGATTCTATCGCTCTACTCACGCCTCACACGAAGCTCGCTGTCCGTCCACCATCAGCGAATGTCATTCCCAAATTTATCAAGGACGCGTACCGTGCTGCCTACTTCGGCCGTCCTGGGCCAGCTTTTGTCGACCTGCCTGCCGACCTGATCCTGGGGAAGTACGACATCGGACGACAGAAGTTGTTGCCATTGAACGAAGTCCCGATATCAGTCCCCCCCGCGAAGAAATTACAGGAGGTGGCGAATTCTATCAAGCAAGCCAAAGCTCCTCTAATAGTCCTGGGCAAAGGAGCAGCGTATGGACGTGCGGAGGGGTCTACCAGAGCTCTCGTGGAACGGTAAGTCGCTACTATCCCACTGAGACCTCACGGATCTTATCTAACAGTCGACTGATCTAGCACACACATCCCATTCGTGCCCACACCAATGGGCAAGGGGATTGTTCCTGATTCGAGTCCTTACAACTACTCTGCTGCTCGATCGACAGCTTTCAAAGAAGCCGATGTTGTGCTTGTACTTGGCGCTCGACTGAACTGGATCCTCGCTTTTGGTCTGCCGCCGAAGTGGAGCGCGACCGTCAAAATCATCCAGGTGGACGTCTGCGCCGACGAACTTGGCAAGAACGGCGGAGATGCCGCCCTCAGCATGCTCGGCGACGTCGGTGCCACTGTTGAGGGTCTCCTGTCACACCTAGGGGACTGGCAGTGGCAGGGTCAGTCGAGCGCTTACCTTCGAAGTCTCGAAGCGGCACAATCGGAGAACAGGGAGAAGGCCGCGAAGAAGGCCACCGTCAGGAAATCACCAATGGTCTTTGAACAGGCTTTTGACATCATCAAATCAACACTCGACAGCCTCTCAAATCCTGCCGATGGCGACATTGTCTACGTATCCGAAGGTGCCAACGCAATGGACATCTCACGCTCGATCTTCACGATGGAGCACCCACGCACAAGACTCGATGCAGGCACTTATGCCACTATGGGAGTCGGTCTTGGCTACGCTGTTGCGGCATACGCAGCGTACAACTTCCCAACCCCCGAAGGCGCCGCAGGTAAGCCTGGCCGCAAAAAGATCGTTTGCATCGAGGGTGACAGCGCCTTTGGCTTCTCGGGAATGGAAGTCGAGACCATGGCACGCTATCAGATGGGAATTTTGATCTATGTGATGAACAACAACGGCCTCTATCGCGGCGACACAGACTCAGCTGAGACGCATCGCGAAAGGCAGAGAAATACGGTCGTTGGGACTACTACTGAGGGCAAAGGTTTGACTGCTTGGTCGCTGGGATACCAGACAAACTACCAAAAGATGGCAGAGATGGCGGGCGGCATTGGCTTGGAGGCTCGTACGCCTGAAGAGTTGAGAGATGCCACGGAGAAGGGATACCTTGCCCAAGTTCCTGTGGTGATCAATGTTATCATCAATTCGCAGTCCGATCTGCCAATGGTGAGTACAAATCCAATGTCGGATGGTGAGATGCCCACTGACGTTCCTTCAGGATTTCTCGTGGCTTGACATGGCACCACCTTCGCAGTCGAAACCCAAGCTTTGAGAGACTTCTAGGGCTCAGATACCAAATTCACACAACACGATTTTTCTGTACAAAATTGCGATCCCCCTTCCAATGCTCCCAGGTCATGCAGTTGCAGGGCTATGAAAGACATGCCCATGGCTAAACTCGATTGTGCAATATCGCTTGACGCGAAAAAAGATCGTCGCCTGCACAATCTACAGTGTGAAGATATCGAATGTCACCAGTTGCATACAGTAAAATCTGTGAGGAATTGCACTCTCTGACAGTCAGCCGTCGAATAACCACAGGCGAATACGACGGTCACACGTTGGACGGCCTGGCGCCAATGCCTTTCGTCTTCGGGCAGATGTGCCACGGTCCAATCGTCTGCTTCACGGGGGCGAAGTTGCTACGAACGGGTCCGCATTCATCGGCGTCCGTTGCCTGACAGCTTGCGCGGCTGATATTGATAACCACGCGCGCATCAAGGGACTGCTGATCGTTGGCTTTCTCTGGTACTGCGTTGATCATGTTGTTCTTCACGACGGACGACGATGAGAGCACCGCGGACTACATTGCGGCTGGTATGCATGGCAAAGCGCAGACAACGGCGTCTGCTGGCGGGGAAGATGGATCAAACGAGAGCAACTAAGTGTCTCAAATCCCATGTTGGGAGAGGAGCTCGTGAGTGGAGACTGCCATACAGCTTCGTACGTCGGAGTGGGGTTGGCGATATGATTGATTGATAAGGCGTGACGATCTGTGTATGTGGCACGCTACTGTCGTCAAGGGGCCAGGCGTGCCAAGTCACCTACGTCAGTCGGTTACAGTAGTTGGTGCGCTAAGTAGACTTCAGCACATCCAGATATTCGAGTCTTCAGTAGCTCCGTTGGATCATCTTCGCAAATCACGGAGATGCATTATCCCTTAGCATGTCTTGTCACCAAGACTTAGTACCAGAGTGTGTCCGGATGAGAGATATACCGATCAAAATAGGCGCATGTTTCAGAACGTGGGAAAGCTGACGAAAGGCAAGGCCTTGGCAAGAACAGGAACAGTCGCGGTCGTGGATGATAGGCAGGGTGAAAGGAAGATTGACGATGTTGAGATGCAAAGGAGTGGTCGACTTCGTGCTGGCGGCGGCAAGATAAGAGTTACGCGTTCCGGGCGGACGGTTCCCACTCGGGCCGTGTAGATCTGAAGGCGGCCCTGCCACGGTGCTTCTCTCTTCCACCAACACTTCTTGGCTATTTGACGACATGCTTCCAACGACTGCAAACTCAATACCAGCGCTCTGCAGGCCAGACGGTGGTTGAGTGTTGATCTCTCTACACTGCCATGACTATCGACGCTCCGGCATCCGATTCACGCCTACGTAAGGCGTACTATGTGGTCTTCCGCGGCCGGTCTCTGCCCTAAATACCGATCTTGACTGTCATGTAACCGCTATCACATGGCATCTGGTCGCCTTGTCCACCGCTGTTCCCCTCGGGGTGAGTGTCAGGGTGGAGGAGAGGGTTTTACGGGACGATGTTGTCCCCCACACGGATCTGTCATGGGCAATACTCAATACTACCATGAGCCCTCCAGTCTGCATTATTGCAAAGGTGCCATTCAACACATCGCTCTCAAACCCTCGGTCTCAGTCTCACCCTAGATAGCACCCTCGCCCTGGGAATCGCTTCCTGCAGACTGACGAACAGCCACAAACCAGCCTCAAAACATGCCACAACGCCTTACTATTGAACTACCTCCTCCTGTTGCCAGAATCGATGACCTTGCCGATAGAGAACGGTCCGCTTGTCAGTCGCCAAAAACTTCGCCGTCACGTCATTCCAGCAACTCGCGTTCGTTCACTACCAAGCCCAAGCCCGGTGCCTTGCGGTTGCTTTTCTCACAGGATGTGGCCACCGACTGGTGGTTGGAGCTACAACTACTGTTCATGACCATGATATCTGGCATACTGGACTCGGTAACTTACACCACCTACAACGTCTTCACAACGAAGCAAACTGGTATGTTCTATACTTTGGTTCCTGTTGTGGATAATCCGCTGACAGCGGAATAAGGCAACTTCCTCTTTATCGCCATCTACGTGTTTAGCAAGGAAGCGCTGGCAGAAAAGGTCGAGCAGACCATCGCCGTATCAATCAGTTGGTAGGTATAGTCTATCAATCTCCAAGAACCTCAAGACGTGGCTAATGTATTATCCAAAGCTTCATAGTTGGAAGTTTCGTATTCGGACAACTTGCGCACAGGGTTCGAACGCGGAAACGAGGCTGGCTAATCTTGACAACCTTCATCCAAGCGCTGTTTATCCTCGTCGTGGCACTCGTCGCGTGGTCTGGGGATGAGCCTAGAACAAGGACGGGCACCAGGGCCCTCACAATCGTAGGCTTGCTGTCCTTTGCCCAAGCCGGACAGGTCAGCCTCGCAATTGGAGTCGGTCTTGCAGAACTCAACACGACCATGATCACCGGAGCAGTCGTAAGCAATCCCTCCTTGAACGTCTTGTCATTCATACTCACGCGTGTCTCAGATCTCCACCCTCGGAGACCCACGGCTTTTCCGCTGGTCAAATCATCCCCGAGACCGACGAATCCTCTTCGTCGTCGCCTACGTTGCGGGCTGTTTCGCCGGTAGCGCGCTCAACACTTACGACATGGTCTGGACTTTCTTCTTGGCGTTTGGAATGAAGATGTTTGCTTGCGCGACGTTCCTTTTAACACCGGGCATGGTGATGGATTTGGAGAGTCAAAATAGCGCAGGGACGCGCATGCCGGTGTCGCATATCTTGTGGGGGGAGTGAACGAAACGAGAATTTCACACTGCTGCTGGACGGAGTCAATGTATCGACTGCGCCGGCACACATCCGAACGGCTCCATCCTTGGCATACAACATGAGGCTTTGGCTAGACTATCGCCGCTAAAGCTTCTACTCCCCATGTTCCGACGAGATACACGCCACTGCGTTGTGAAACGATGCCCTCGGCCAAGATCTGCTGCCAGAGCATGAGCCCTTGTTACTCACTCAATGTGCATCATTTCGACGCACATCAATTCGATCCCACTCTGACTCTGGTTCGAGTAACCGCTCTCCGCCGCGACTGGCTTATAAACGGCCTTCGATCGAAGGGCTCACTGACTACATCACGTTCGGTCATCAACAAAGGGCGGTCTGGCCATTAGCAGGGGTCATCGACCCTTTGCATCTCTTGCTGGGAACTTTGGGCATTGTATCGATGCCAACAATGGCATGGAACTTGACAGTGGGATCTTCGAGAGCCCTAGTGTGAATTGTACCTCTAATTGCAATGTATCATCAGACGATTCCCTTTTCGATGTGCGACACGCGAAAGTCAAGTGGATAGCATAGTACCCTGATTCGAATAGCTCCAGATGGTGTTAAACCTGACGCAGTGAGTTGACAAGTGAACGAAAGTTGAATCATCCCAGTTGAACGAATAGTCCGCTGGTGTTATAGTGTCTGTTCGATTTTTCATCTTTCGTTGTCCCAGTTGGAGGGCGCCTGTACAACTAGTGTTTGTCGTCTCTCAATTCGAGATTCATGAGTGGAAAGGGTTTCCGAAGTTTCAAACCTATCCAATCGATCCAAAAACTTATATATACAAGCGCATACTCTACAAGACTATACTGAATGACTTATATATTGTCATCGATTCGTGCTGGCTTTCTGTTGAGTGATTCCTCCAAGGAACCATGTAACAATAGGGTTAGGGTTGGGGTTGCATGGAGACAGACAAAAGTCGTGGGGAGAACATGTGGCCAGTCTCTCTCACATCTCAATGCTACGCGCCTCGATTGTGTACAACGGACATTCTAGGAGCTCGAATACTACCTAATTGCCTTATTTTACCGCCAGCAGTACATTTCGGTCGAAGTAACACGCCCGACGAAGGCTCTGTCCTACTCAAAGCCTCCCTCTGGGTACCCCTTTCACTTTCACCAAACTCTACATTGTCGTCAGCTCTTGACCAGTAACGAGCACTCCGATATCAGACTCGTCATGCTGAGATAGCAACCATCGGCCTAAACAATTCCATAAAATGCCACCTCACACTCCAGCTTCACATCGGCCTCGCCGGAAAAGAAAAGCTTCGCAACTCGTCTCTGCCAGCAGCAACGGCACAGTCTTGCTCGACGCCCCTACCCAACGCGAGAAACCAGCATTCCCTCTCGCGGCATTTTTCTGGCCCATCAAAGGAACGCCAGTATCGCAATGGGTCATCCTTTCTCTCATCTTGATGGCGGTCGGCCTGTTCCGCTGGGTCACTGGATTCTGGCAATACTCAGGCTACCAAATGCCTCCAATGCATGGCGACTTTGAAGCCCAGAGGCATTGGATGGAGCTCACGGTGCATCTTCCTGTCACGCATTGGTACTATCATGACCTTCAGTGGTGGGGACTGGACTATCCTCCCCTCACTGCTTACCACTCTTGGATCCTCGGCATGATCGGGACGTACATCCAACCGGACTGGTTCGCGTTGTACCTGAGCAGAAGGAGTGACGACCCGGGTCTCAAAGTGTTTATGCGTGCGACAGTCATCTTGAGCGAGTTTGCCATCTTTGTCCCGGCAGCTGTACTCTGCGTTCGGCAGTTGGCCCGCTTACACAACATCAACTCGTGGGAGTCGGCTATTGCTCTGACTGCACTTCTCATGCAGCCGGCCACGATCTTGATCGACCACGGACACTTCCAATATAACACGGTCATGCTGGGTTTCCAACTCGCCTCGATCGCGTCTTTGCTTGCCGGACGTCGCCTCTGGAGCTGCGTCTTCTTCGTCTGCGCACTCGGCTTCAAACAGATGGCTCTCTTCTACGCCCCAGCAGTCGCCGCCTATCTCGCCGGGTCATGCATCTTCCCTCGCATCCACTTTGCCCGTTTCATTGGCATGGCCATTGTCACCGTCGCATCATTCGCAGCACTCTTCCTTCCAATCCTACTCGGTACCGCCTTCGACGTCTACCGTTCCATCCCGCTGCCCGTCGATGCCCAAGCGCCTCCTCTCCTAGCCGCACTCCCCTTCGAGATCCCCGCAAAAGCATGGTACCGACCATACATCGTCCAGCTGCTTCAAGCAACCCACCGCATCTTCCCCTTCGCCCGCGGCCTCTTTGAAGACAAAGTCGCCAACATCTGGTGCGCGGTGCACGCCTCAGGAATCCACAAGCTGACAGCCTACGATTCGACCATCCTCTCCCGTGCCTCACTACTCCTGACCCTCGCAGCCATCGCCCCGCCCTGTGCAGTCCTCTTCTTCAGACCACACAAACACCTAATCCCGCTCGCCTTCTCCGCCACCGCCTGGGCCTTCTTCCTGTGCGGCTTCCAAGTGCACGAGAAGAACGTGCTGCTCCCGCTGCTGCCCATGACACTCCTTCTAGGAACAGCCGAAGGAATGAAGCCTGCGATCCGCGCCTGGGTAGGATATGCGAACCTCCTGGCCTGCTTCACTCTGTTCCCGCTCTTGACGCGCGACGGCCTGCGAATCCCGTACGCTGTCCTCACCTTGCTTTGGGCCTATCTGCTCGCCCTGCCGCCCTTTTCTCTTTCTGCTTACTTGCCGTCTGCGAGCGAGGGCGGTCCGCACTGGACTAGCAAGGTGTTGCATCTGGCGACCTATGCTGTGATGCTGGGTTGGCATGGGGTCGTGGCATTCAGTGAGCCGCCGCAGAACATGCCGGACCTTTGGGTTGTGATCAACGTTGTGGTCGGTGCTGGAGGGTTTGGATGCTGCTACCTGTGGTGCTTGTGGAGTCTGATTGCCAACAGCGGATATGGCGACGATGTTGAGAGGAGAGCGAGGAATGTGGAGAGGAAGCGACAGTGATTCGTGTTGATTGCTTAAGAACCTGGAAGTAGTAGGATTATCTTGTGTGCGCTTTGGGTTAAGTGCAATGCATAGCCTGGCGTCTTGAATAGTAGTAACAGTGTGTTAGAGAGAAGTTGATCCTTTTTCTTTGCGTATTGCATAGCTTGCAGATGTACTACTTTACACCATCCTCGCATGCCATAACAACCCGCTCCCCAGTATCCATACATATATGTACAAGTGCCCCATGCTCCATCAAAGCAATGGCGCGGTATTTATCCCAATCAAAAAAAGAAAAAAAAGAAACAAAACGCCTCTTGGAGCATTCAACTCCATCTCATCTCATCTTATATCATACAGAAAATCCTTCCATGAGTTCCCCTTTCTCCTCTCACCCCACATGCTCATCCCACATGCTCATCCCATCCCATCTCATCTCATATCCCCATCTCCCTCTTTCTCTCTCGACAAAGCTCAAGCCAAATCAAACCCAAAGCCCTTCATACAAGCCCGGTACTTGGTGACCATATCCGCGCACGCGGCCTGCGGGTCTTTGGCCGTGGAGAAGAGCATGCACTCGTCGCGCGCGGCTTTCTCTTCCTTGCACACGCAGCAGGGCTTGACTTTGGGGGCGCCTTCGTCGCCGGGGGGCTTGTTTGAGGAGGCGAGGTTGTTGATTTGGGAGGAAGCGTTTGCTTTTTGAGAAGAGTTAGCGGCTTTGGCGCAGGGAATGGGGATGGGATTGGCATGGCATTGTGGGAATTGGGGAACGTACTGGTTGATGCTAGGCCGGACATTATGAAGTGTGTTTGAGGGTTGGTTTGCCTTGTTTTTGGTTCGTGTCAGGTTGGGGTGTATTCTTGTCTCGTGGTAGTGATATAGATAGGTAATAATGTGAGCGTAGACGATTGGAGGCGAATGCGACAGCAGCAGCAGCCGGTCACGTCAACCAACTTTCCGCGACGAGATCGGCGGTTGATTATTAACCAACCAGCCAATTGCGATCGGGGCGCCGCTTGAAGAAGCCGAATGGAAGCTCTTTCGAAGTCCCTGCATGAGCCGAGGCGACGAAGGACCGTTCCGCAGAGCCTCAGTTATCAGGCGCTAGAGCTTCAGGGATGTTTGGGCAAGTTTTGTGCCCCGCCGCTGCTGGAGGAGTCAAGCGTTCGAGACGAGTAAATAATACCAACCAACTCTTCGCTTCCCACACCATCCACCACCTAATTCTACACCACCACGACAAACACTACCGCCATCATGGCCGACACCAAGATCTTCTCCCTGCGTGGCCGCGCTCTCAAACTCAATACTGCCGAAGACCTCATCCCTCACATCCAGCCCCTGCTCGACAACGACATCGAGGAAGTGGTTCTCGAAGGCAACACCCTCGGAGTGTCTGCCTGTGAACGCTTCGCCGAGATCCTTGCCACAAAGTCCAACCTCAAGCACGCCAACCTTGCCGACATCTTCACCGGCCGCCTGCTCGCCGAAATCCCTC
>Ga0265780_10002342_pt1 | contig 25757 bp, 23 predicted proteins | sample P1T30metagenome_FD_192432 | JGI IMG/M metagenome (GOLD analysis project Ga0265780, IMG submission 192432) | Plant litter microbial communities from East Loma Ridge, Irvine, California - P1 T30 | ecosystem: Environmental > Terrestrial > Plant litter > Unclassified | place: USA: California...
GACCTTGAGGGAGATCACCGCGGTGATGTCCTCGCGCAGGCGCACGGTGGCCTCGTGGTCACCGACGGTCTTGATGGTCGCGGGGACCTCGACCTTGCGCTTGTCGAGCGAGCCGACGCCCTGCGCCTGGACCGCGTCGGCGACGTCCGCCGGGCGGACCGAGCCGAACAGGCGACCGTCCTTGCCGGCCTTCACGGTCAGCGTGACGGTGGCGTTCTCGAGCTTCATCTTGAGGTCCTGCGCCTCTTCGATGGTGGCGAGCTCGCGCGCGGCGCGGGCCGCACGGATCGACTCGACCTGCTTCTCGCCGCCCTTGGACCACGCCACGGCGAAGCCCTGCGGGATCAGGTAGTTGCGGGCGTAGCCGTTCTTGACGTCGACGACGTCACCGGCGGAACCGAGGCCGGAGACCTCGTGGGTGAGGATGAGCTTCGACATTGTCATCCCTCCGATCAGCGGCCGGAGCCGGCATAGGGGAGGAGCGCCATCTCACGGGCGTTCTTCACGGCACGGGCGATGAGGCGCTGCTCCTGGACGGAGACGCCGGTGATGCGGCGGGCGCGGATCTTGCCGCGCTCCGAGATGAACTTGCGAAGGGTCGCGACGTCCTTGTAGTCGATGACGCCGACCTTGATCGACTTCGCGGGAGCGGCGTTCTTGCCGCCCTTGCCGCGAGGCTTCCGGCGGTCGCCGGTGCTCTTTCCAGCCATTGTTTGTCCTTAAGAAGAAGAAGTTGTGTCCGTTGAACCGCGGAGGATCAGAACGGGGTCTCGTCGTCGTACGAACCGCCCGGGGTGCTCCACACGTCGTTCGACTGCGCGTTGCCACCCTGCTGGCCGCCCTGGGGCGACCACGGTGCGTCCGACTGACCGCCGCCGTTGTTGCTGTTCCAGCCGCCGCCGTTGCCGCCCTGGCCACCGGAGGCGTTCCCGCCACCGACCTGGCCACGACCGCCGCCGCCACCCGATGCACGGGTGACCTGCGCGGTCGCGTAGCGGAGCGACGGGCCGATCTCGTCGACCTCGAGCTCGATGCTCGTGCGCTGCTGGCCCTCACGGTCCTGGTACGAGCGCTGACGCAGACGACCCTGCGCGATCACGCGCGAGCCCTTCGTCAGCGAGCCCGCCACGTGCTCGGCGAACTCGCGCCACACACTCGCGCGGAGGAACAGCGCGTCGCCGTCCTTCCACTCGTTCGCCTGACGGTCGAACGTGCGAGGGGTGGAGGCGATGGTGAAGTTCGCCACCGCGAGCCCGTTCTGCGTGTAGCGCAACTCCGGGTCCGCGGTGAGGTTGCCCACCACCGTGATGACGGTTTCGCCGGCCATGAGCTACTCGGCGCTCGCGGTCGCGTTCGCGGCCTTGCGGGCCGCGCGGGCCTCGTCGCGCTGCTTCTGGGCGGCGACCTGAGCGATCGCCTCCTCGGCGCGGAGGACCTTCGTGCGCAGGACGGCCTCGGAGAGACCGAGCTGACGGTCCAGCTCCTTGGCGGCCTCGGGGGAGGACGTGAAGTCGACGACGGCGTAGATGCCCTCGGACTTCTTCGCGATCTCGTACGCGAGCCGGCGACGGCCCCAGACGTCCACGTTGTCGACGGTTCCACCGTCGTTGCGGATGACCGCGAGGAACTTGTCCAGGCTGGGAGCGACGGTGCGCTCGTCGATCTCGGGGTCGAGGATCGCCATCAGTTCGTACTGGTGCATGCGGAACCCACCTCCTTTGGTCTCGAACGGCTCCGGGCGGTTCCCGGAGCAGGAGGGTTGATGCACGTGTCCGGATGCGCGGGAGCGCGCGGACAACCACCCAAGCTTAGCGGACGGCTCGGAGGCGCGCCACCGCCGGCGGGCGGCGCGGCCCGCTGTGCGGTCCGGCTGCTCGGTCCGCAAGACACCGGTGTTTCCGCGTCGCACTCCGTCATCCCGGTGTTCATCGGCGGAACACCGGTGTTCAGCAGGGAACCGTCCAGCGGAACACCGGTGTCCAGCAGGAGTCCGACGGAACCCCGGTGCCGTGCAGGAGCCGCCCGGCCGGACACCGGTGTTTCCGCATCGCACTCCGTCATCCCGGTGTTCATCGGCGGAACACCGGTGTTCAGCGGGACTCGCCGGGCGTAAGACGCAGCGGGACTCGCCGGGCAGGACCCCGGAGGCGCGGCACCGGCCCGGCAGGGCGGCGTCCGCCGGTCAGGCGCTCGCGTCGCGCTCGGCCCACCAGGCACGCAGGCGCGCCTCGGCCTCGTCCTGCCCGAGCGGCCCCTCGTCCATCCGCACCTCGAGCAGGAAGCGGTACGCCTCGCCGACCGCGCGCCCCGGCGGGATGTCGAGGATCCGCATGATGTCGTCGCCGGACAGGTCGGGCCGGATCGCGTCCAGTTCCTCCTGGTCGGCGAGCGCGCGGATGCGGTCCTCGAGGTCGTCGTACGCGAACCCGAGGCGGTCGGCCTTCCGCCGGTTCCGCGTCGTCACGTCGGAGCGGGTGAGCTCGTGCAGCCGTTCCAGCAGCGGCCCGGCGTCGCGGACGTAGCGGCGCACCGCCGAGTCCGTCCACGCCCCGTCCGTGTACCCGAAGAACCGCAGGTGCAGCTCGATCAGGCGGGCGACGGCCGCGACCGTGTCGTTGTCGAACCGCAGGGCGCGCAACCGCTTCTTGGCGAGCTTCGACCCGACGAGGTCGTGGTGGTGGAAGCTCACGGCCCCGCCGGGCTCGAGCTTCCGGGTCGCCGGCTTGCCGATGTCGTGCAGCAGGGCGGCCAGGCGCAGCACGGTGTCGGGCGCCTCGCCGGGGTGGCGCTCGGCCTCGTACCCGATGGCCTGGGTCAGCACTGTGAGGGAGTGCTCGTACACGTCCTTGTGGTGGTGGTGCTCGTCGATCTCCAGGCGCATCGCGGGGAGCTCGGGCAGGAAGCGCTCGGCGAGACCGGTGTCGACGAGCAGGCGGATGCCGTCGACCGGCCCGGCGGTGTTCAGCAGCTTGACGAGTTCGTCGCGGACACGCTCGGCCGAGACGATGTCGATCGAACCGGCCAGTTCGGTCATGGCGTCACGGACCTCGTCCGAGACCGTGAAGCCGAGCTGGGACGTGAAGCGGGCGGCCCGCATCATCCGCAGCGGGTCGTCGCGGAACGACACCTGTGCGGCCTGCGGGGTGTGCAGGCGACGGGCGAGCAGGTCCTCGACCCCGCCGTGCACGTCGACGAGCTCGCGCTGGGGGAGTCGGAGCGCCATCGCGTTGACGGTGAAGTCGCGGCGCAGCAGGTCGTCCTCGATCGTGTCGCCGAACGCCACCTCGGGCTTGCGGGTCTCGCCGTCGTAGACGTCGCTGCGGTACGTGGTGATCTCGACCTGCTCGCCGGCGACGCGGGCGGCGATGGTGCCGAACTGGCGTCCGACGTCCCAGGTCGCGCTGGCGATCGGCTCGACGATGCGGAGGATGTCGTCCGGTCGGGCGTCGCTCGTGAAGTCGAGGTCCGTGACGGCCCGGCCGAGGAACGCGTCCCGCACCGGCCCGCCGACGAGCGCGAGTTCGTGCCCGGCGTCGGCGAACGCCCGGGCGAGGAGGTCGACCGGCTCGGTGGCGGCGAGTGCGTCGAGTCGTTCGACGGCCTGGGCAACGGACTGCATGACGGACCTCATCCTCCCAGATGGATCCGCCGAGTTCTCCACATCGTCCGCGTGCACGGGAGCGTTCATGCTCGCGCCTCATACACTCGTCACGGCCCGAACCGACCCCGTGGCCCCCTCTGTATGCGAATCTTCCGCTCCACGCTCGCCGCCGCCGCGACCGCCCTCGTCGCGCTCGGGATCGTCGCCGCGCCGGCAGCGTCGGACGGCGCCTCGGCCGAGACCTCGTCGACCACGACCACGCGCGAGGTCCACACCGCGGCCGCGGACGACGGGAAGACGTCGATCTCGATCGCACCGGCGAACCGGGGGGTCCTCCGACCCGACGAGGACCTGCGGCTCTCCGTCACGGTGACGAACGACACCGACACCGCGCTGCCGGCCGGGAGCGCGGAACTCGACATCTTCCGGTACCCGAGCACCCGCGCGGCCCTCTCGGACTGGCTCGGAGACACCTCCACAAAGGGTTACTTCGGCGAGCCGATGGGCACGGTGGACGTCCCGGTGGTCCCCGCGCACCGAGCGGTCACCCTCGACGACGTGGAGATCGTCCCCGGCAACGTCGGCCTCGGCGACTACCCGAACTTCGGCGCCCGACGCATCGCCGCGGAGTACACCGCTGGGGACACGGTCGCCGTGGGCCGCTCGGCGATCACCTGGTACCCGGACTTCGTCGGGGAACCCGTCGGGGTCTCGGTCGCGATGCCGATCACGATGCCGAACAGCACGCAGGACGTGCTGAGCGCCGGTGCCCTGGCCGCGGCGACCGCCTTGGACGGCACCCTCACGCAGCAGCTCGCCGCGGTCGAGGACCACAACGTCGCGGTCGCGGTGGACCCGCGCATCATCGCGTCGATCCGACTCCTGGGCGAGAACGCCCCCTCGACGGCCACCGACTGGCTCCAGCGGCTCGAGGGGCTGCGGAACGAGACCTTCGCCCTGCCGTGGGCCGACGCCGACGTCACGGGCCTGCGCCAGGCGGGAGCCGACGGCATCCTGTCACCGACGTCGCTCGACCAGCTCGTGCGACCGGAGGCGTTCCCGGGCGCCGCGACCCCGACCCCGACCGCCGACCCCTCGTCGACCGCGACGCCGTCCGCCGGGGACACGGCCACGCCCGACCCGTCCGCCGACGACGCCCCGGCCGACGACCAGGCCGACGACCAGGCGCCCGAGACCCTGCCGACGACGCAGACCCTCCTCGACTTCCCGTACTCGATGGACGCGATCGCCTGGCCGGCCGAGGGCACCGTCGCGGCCGCCGACCTCCCCGCGCTGGCGGAGGCCGGCACCGCCACGACGATCCTCGCCAGCGGCAACACCTCGGCCGGGGCGGACACCACGATCACGGCGTCCGAGAAGATCGGCGACCAGCACGTCCTGGTGTCCGACCAGTCCCTGTCCGCGCTCCTCCGACGGGCAGCGACGGCGACGGACGACCGGGCCTGGTCGACCGCGATGTCGGACCTCACCGCCATGCTCGCGACGGCCGCGCAATCGGGCAGCGCGAAGGGTCCCGTCCTGCTGACGCTCGGCCGCGACTGGCCGATGGACACCGAGCGCCTGGGCAGGGCGCTCGGTGCGCTCGAGAGCACCGCGTGGGTGGCCCCCGTCGACCTCTCCACGGCGTCGAGCGCCCCGGCCGGTTCGCTGACCCTCACGGCCCGCGGGAACAGCGACGAGCGCCTCGACCAGCTCGGGCACCTCGTCCGCGGGGAAGAGGACCTCGACGCCTACGCGACCGCGCTGGACCAGCCGGCCGAACTCACCGCCCCGGCACGGCTCTTCCTGCTCAGCCTCGCGTCCAACTCGTGGCGTGCGGACGCGGACGACCTCCCCACCGCGGTGAACGCACGCGTCGCCTCGTGGGCCAAGGCCGTCTCGCAGGTGACGATCGTCGACTCGAGCAGCCTCACCCTGCTGGGGGACCGGTCGTCGCTGCCGATCTCGATCCGCAACAGCTCGAAGTACCCGGTGACCGTCCGCCTCTCCGTGCAGCCGTCGAACTCGGCGCTCCGGATCGTGCGGAACGACATCGAGGTGAAGGTGCAGGCGGACTCCTCGACCCGGACGACCGTGCCCGTGCAGTCCGTCGCCAACGGCAAGGTGAACCTCACCATGTCGCTGTCCAGCACGACGGGCGTGCAGATCGCCGAACCGGCGACCGTCGAGCTCAACGTGCAGGCGCAGTGGGAGACGGTCATCACCGCGACCGCCGGGATCCTCCTCGTCGCGGTGTTCGGGTTCGGCATCTTCCGGAGCATCCGGAAGCGCATCCGTCGCCGCAACGGCGAGCTCGACGACGAGGACGACGAGGACCCGAACCGGCCGCTCGAGGTCCAGCCCGTCGCCCCCGGCGCGTCCGCCCGGCCTGGAGGCCCGTCCACCGCCGCCGCGGCGGCCCACCCCGGCAGCACGGTCGCCTCCGCGGGCGCCGTCCCGGCGACCGCCGTGGCGGCGGACCCGTCCGTGGACGGCACGGGCACGGCGACGGGGTCGGCGTCGGGCACCACCGAGGCGGGGTCGGGTGCCGGGGGAGGCGACTCCCTGCAGGACGCGATCGCCCGCGCCGGGGGCGAGCCGCGCCTCCCGTCAGACGCCGCCGACCGTGCGGACGACGGCACGCACCACGAGGAGCCGACCATCAGCAGCCAGCAGCAGCCAGCCGTCGCGGCGGAGCCCGTGGCGGAACGGAACCTCGGACGGGCGAGCGCGATGCTCGCCGCCGGCACGATGCTCTCGCGGGTCCTCGGCTTCGGCAAGACCTTCGTGCTCGCCTACGCGATCGGTCAGGCGCAGTCGCCGGCGGCCGACGCCTTCGCGCTCGCGAACCAGCTGCCGAACAACATCTACGCGCTCATCGCCGGCGGGCTGCTCTCGGCAGTGCTCATCCCGCAGATCGTCCGCGCGATGAAGCAGAGCAGCGACGGCGGCACCGCGTACGTCAACAAGATCGTCACGCTCGGCGCGACCGTGTTCATCGGGATCACCGTGATCGCGACGCTCCTCGCGCCGTTCCTGGTCTCGCTGTACAGCCAGCAGGCCACCGGCGGCGGCAAGGGCTTCTCGCCGGAGCAGACGGACCTCGCGGTGGCGTTCGCGTTCTGGTGCCTGCCGCAGATCCTCTTCTACGCGATGTACTCGCTCCTCGGCGAGGTCCTCAACGCCAAGCAGGTCTTCGGTCCGTTCACCTGGGCACCGCTCATCAACAACGTCATCGCCATCGCCGGTCTCGTCTTCTTCATCGCGCTGACCGGCGGGGCCGAGGACTACCGGAACACCGACGCCTGGACGCCGGCGACGATCGCCATCCTCGCCGGCAGTGCCTCGTTCGGCGTGTTCGCGCAGGCGATGTTCCTGCCGTTCTTCTGGAAGCGTGCCGGCCTGACGTTCCGACCGGACTTCCGGTGGCGCGGGGTGGGCCTGAAGGCGACCGGCAGGGCGGCCGGGTGGCTCTTCGCGATGATCCTCGTCACCCAGCTCGCCGGCATCGTGCAGTCTCGTGTGGCGTCGCTCGGCACGGGGGCGGCGGGCAACGCGGTGCTCCAGAACGCCTGGCTGCTGTTCATGCTGCCGCACTCGATCTTCACGGTCTCCATCGCCACCGCGTACTTCACCCGGATGAGCCACGACGCCGAGCGCGGCGACCTGGACGCCGTCCGGCGGAACCTGTCGCTCTCGCTCCGGATCGTCGGCCTCTTCACGGTGTTCGCCTCGGTGGCGCTCGTGGTGGTGGCGGTGCCGTTCGGGCGGATGTTCTCCGGGTACTTCGACGGCGCGGTCGTCATCGGCTGGGTGTTGCTCGCCTACATGCCCGGGCTGGTCCTGTTCAGCATGCTGTTCATCATCCAGCGGGTCTTCTGGGCGCTGCACGACCACCGCACGCCGTTCCTCATGCAGTGCATCCAGTCCGTGCTGTTCGTCATCGGCGCGATCGCCGCGACCGCGCTGCCGTCGTCGGTCATCGGTCTCGGCGTCGCCGCGTGCACGACGCTCGCCGGTTCCGCACAGACCGTCGTGGCACTCGTGCTCGTCAAGCGCCGACTCGACGGCATCGAGGGACCGGTCGTCAGACGGTCACACGTCCAGTTCGTCATCGCAGCGCTCATCGCCGGGGTCGCCGGCGTCGTCGTCGTCGTCTTCTTCGGCGGGTTCTCCGCGGGCGGGTTCGCGATGTCGGACCGCATCGGCGCCTTCATCACGATCGTCCTCGCGAGCGCGGTCATGGCGGTCGTGTACTTCGGGGTGCTCGTCATCGCGAAGAACGGGGAGATCGCGAACGCCGTGGCGATCCTCCGGAACCGGCTCGGCCGCTGACGATCGGGCAGCTGCGTGCACCGGCTGCCCGGAATGTCGCGCCGGTAGCATGGGTTGACCCGGTCAGCACTCAACGGAAGGGCAGCGAGGCATGCGCCAGCTCATCATCATCGGTTCCGGTCCTGCCGGGTTCACCGCCGGCATCTACGCCGCACGGGCGGAACTCAAGCCCCTCATCGTCGCGTCGAGCGTCGAGACGGGCGGCGAGCTCACGAAGACGACCGAGGTCGAGAACTTCCCGGGCTTCCCCGAGGGCATCCAGGGCCCCGACCTCATGATCAAGATGCAGGAGCAGGCCGAGAAGTTCGGCGCCGAGGTCCTGTACGACGACGCCGTCTCGGTCGACCTCGGCGGCAAGGTCAAGAAGGTCACCGTCGGTTCGGGGGAGACCTACGAGGCGCTCGCGGTGATCTACGCGACCGGTTCGGCCTACAGCCACCTCGGCCTCCCCGACGAGGAGCGCCTGTCCGGCCACGGCGTCAGCTGGTGCGCCACCTGCGACGGCTTCTTCTTCCGTCAGAAGAACATCGCCGTCGTCGGCGGTGGCGACTCCGCCATGGAGGAGGCCACGTTCCTCACCCGGTTCGCCGACAAGGTGACGGTCATCCACCGCAAGGACACCCTGCGTGCATCGAAGATCATGCAGGACCGCGCGATGAACGACCCGAAGATCGAGTTCGCGTGGAACAAGGAGGTCACCGGCATCACGGGTGACTCCGCGGTCGAGGGCGTGACGCTCAAGGACACGGTCACGGGCGAGGAGTCGGAACTCGCGCTCGACGGGCTCTTCATCGCGATCGGCAACGACCCGCGCACGCACCTCATCCACGGCCAGATCGACATCGCCCCGGAGGGCACCATCGCGGTCCAGGGCCGCTCGTCGAAGACCAACCTGCCGGGCGTCTTCGCCGCCGGCGACGTGATCGACCCGACCTACCGTCAGGCCATCACGGCTGCCGGTTCGGGGACCGTCGCGGCGCTCGACGCGGAGAAGTACCTCGCCGAGCTCGACGACGCCCTGACCGACCAGGCCGAGGGTGTCACGCCGGAGTCGCCCGCGACGATCGACGTCGAGGCCGCACGAGCCTGACCATCGGAATACCGCAGCGGTCCAGCCGTTGTACCCACTGAACTTCTCGAAGGAGCACACATGTCCAACGCAAAGGCCGTCACCGACGCCACCTTCTCGGACGAGGTCCTCAAGTCCGACAAGACGATCCTGGTCGACTTCTGGGCGGAGTGGTGCGGTCCGTGTCGCGCCGTCTCGCCGATCCTCGACCAGATCGCCGCCGAGCACGCCGACAAGATCGAGATCGTCAAGCTCAACGTCGACGACAACCCGCAGTCGGCCATGAACTACCAGATCACGTCGATCCCGGCGATGAAGGTCTTCAAGGGCGGCGAGGTCGTCAAGACCGTCATCGGCGCCAAGCCGAAGCCGGCCCTCGAGGCGGACCTCGCGGAGTTCCTCGCGTAGGTTCGTGCGCTGCCTGAACGGCCCCGCTCTCCCCGGAGAGCGGGGCCGTTCGTCGTTCCGGTCCACCGCCGCCCGATCGGCCTGCCCCGGTCACCGCTGATCCGCCGACGGATGTCGTAGTGTGGCGGGAATGTCCCACTGAACGGAGCACTCATGACGAACGGCAACAGCCTCGACCCCTGGTACGACTCCTACGCCCAGCGGACCGCCGGGCTGAGCGCATCCGAGGTCCGAGCTCTGTTCGCCGTCGCGTCTCGGCCCGAGGTGGTCTCGCTCGCCGGCGGCATGCCCTTCGTCTCCGCGCTCCCGCGTGAGCTCGTCACGGGCTCCCTGGACCGTGTGATGGCAGAGGACGCCGCCATGGCGCTGCAGTACGGCGGCGGCCAGGGACTGCGCTCCCTCCGCGAGCACATCGTCGACGTGATGAGCCACGAGGGCATCCGTGCGAGCGCGGAGGACGTGGTCGTGACCACGGGCTCGCAGCACGCGCTGGACCTCGTCACGCGGCTGTTCATCGACCCGGGTGACGTCGTCCTCGCCGAGTCACCGTCCTACGTGGGCGCCATCGGGGTCTTCCGGTCCTACCAGGCGCAGACGGTCCACGTGGCGACGGACGAGAACGGTCTCGTCCCCGAGGCTCTTCGCGAGGCCATCACGAACACCCGGGCGCAGGGCGGGCGGATCAAGTTCCTGTACACGATCCCGAACTTCCACAACCCGGCGGGCGTCACCCTGAGCCGGGAACGCCGCATCGAGATCCTCGACATCTGCCGCTCGAACGGCATCCTCGTGCTCGAGGACAACCCCTACGGCCTGCTCTGGTTCGACGAGCCGGCCCCGCAGGCCATCCGGTCGATCGACGAAGAGGGCGTGGTGTACCTCGGCTCCTTCTCGAAGACGCTCGCCCCGGGGTTCCGGGTGGGCTGGGCGCTCGCCCCGCACGCGATCCGCGAGAAGCTCGTGCTCGCGAACGAGTCCGCGGTACTGGCCCCGAACTCCTTCGGCCAGTACGTCGTGAACGCGTACCTCGACGCCGCCGACTGGAAGGGCCAGGTCGACACGTTCCGAGGGTTGTACGCCGAGCGCCGAGACGCGATGCTGTCCGCGCTGGGGGAGTTCCTGCCCGACCTGTCTTGGACGAAGCCGAACGGCGGGTTCTTCGTCTGGCTGACGCTCCCGGAGTCCCTCGACTCGAAGGGGATGCTCCCGCGCGCCGTCAAGGAACTCGTCGCCTACACCCCCGGCACGGCCTTCTACGCGGACGGTCGCGGCGGTGGCCACATCCGCCTGTCGTTCTGCTACCCCACGTCGGAGCAGATCCGGGTCGGCGTGAAGCGGCTCGCCAACGTGATCAACGACGAGCTCGAACTCATCGAGACCTTCGGTCCTGCGACACGTGCGGCGAACCCCACACGGAGCAACTCGTCGGTGAGCGCTCCGCCGCCGAACATGTCCTGACCAGCGGTTTCTCCGCAACACACGCACTACCGGAGGTCCCTTCGCATGGCCGAGCTCACCCGCCGCCACGTCGTCGTCATCGCTGGAGGGATCTCCCACGAGCGGGACGTGTCCCTGCGCTCCGGACGTCGGGTCGCGGACTCGTTGACCGGGTACGGCTGGCGGGTGGACCTCCGCGACGCGGACGCGTCCCTCCTGCCTGCGCTCCGGGAGTCCCGCCCCGACGTCGTCTGGCCGGCACTGCACGGTGCCTCCGGTGAAGATGGTGCCCTGCGCGGCGTGCTCGAGGCACTCGACCTGCCGTTCGTCGGTTCCCGGTCCACGTCGGCACGACTGGCCTGGGACAAGCCGACCGCCTCGGCCCTCGTCGCCCGCACCGGGGTCCGCACCCCGCGGTCGATCACCCTCTCGCACGACGTCTTCCGCGAGCTCGGCGCCGTCGGCGTCCTGGAGAGCATCGCCTCGGAGCACCCCATCCCGCTCGCCGTGAAGCCCGCTCGCGGGGGGAGTGCGCAGGGTGTCACCCTCGTCGACGACCCGGACGACCTCCCTCGAGCGATGGTCGCCGCCTACACCTACTGCGACGACGTCGTCGTGGAGCAGCTCATCCGCGGGACCGAGGTCGCGGTCGGGGTCATCGACACCGGTGACGGTCCCACCTCCCTCGCGGCGGTGGAGATCGTGCCGCGCAGCGGAACCTACGGCTTCGAGGCGCGGTACAACGCGGGGGAGACGACGTTCTACACGCCCGCTCGCCTCTCCGACGAGTTCGCCACCGCCGCGTCCGAGGCCGCGATCGCCGCGCACGCTGCCCTGGGTCTCCGGCACATCTCCCGCGTCGACCTCATCATCGATGCCGCGGGCACCCCGTGGTTCCTCGAGGCAAACGTCCTGCCCGGGCTGACCGAGACCTCCCTGGTTCCCCAGGCACTCTCTGCATCCGGCTTCGATCTCGGTTGGACGTACGCGGAGCTCGCCGAACAGGCGATCCGCGACCACCGCGGCTGACGCGAGGCGATCGCCGTTCCACGTGGAACATCGCGCGGTCTGCGAAGGATGCGCGGAAGCTCGGCACAGGGGCTTCGCTACCGAACCTGGGGATCCGTGCTGCGCCGGTGCACCCACGGGCACATGCGCGCCGATGCGGCAGCGACGGTACGACGCTGGCGCCATCGCGACCGCGACCGAGGGCGCGACCGCGGTCACGGTCCCGTCTCCGCTCGGCCGGTCAGGCAGGACCGGCTCGGTGCCGGGAGTCGGGAGCCGGGGGAGTGGCAGGCTCGGCCGTGCGAACGACGCCGACGTGGTCCGCTGTGGCAACCCCGAGCACGGACTTGGCACGGTCGAGGAGGCTCCACGCCCGGCCCGGAGATGGCTCAGGCGCCCCGGGGCCCCCGCCCGACCGGAGAATCGTCGCACACCCGGGGTCAGCTGGTCGATTAACTCCCCGACCACCAGCATTCGGCGGCAGCTCCTGACCGCTCACGCTTCAAACGCCGATGGAACGCACGGACAGGCGGGCACTGCCCGCACGTTGCAGTGCGATGAGAGATGTCCCTGGCAGCGCGGTCGCGGGCACAGGCGTGTCGACTCCGACGCTGTACCCGAACCAGGCAACGCGTTTCACGTGAAACCACCACCGGAGCACGATCTCCGATTGGCGCTTCGGTACCGGGACGCTCCACGCAGAACGAGGGCGCTGTTCATGCACGAGCGTGGGCGCGTGAGCGGTACGTCATGGCCGAGGGCGCCACCACCAACGCACTTCCACTTAGATGAGGCAGATGCGCTTCGAATCCGTGGCACGCTTAAGCACCGCAGCCTGAGGAGGTAGCAACGTTCCACGTGAAACGTCCGCAACCCTCGGCGACCACCCGACGGCGCGGTGGTCGAGGAGCGCTCGCGCTGCCTCCATGGCGCCGACCGCCACGTCGCACCCTCTGTGCGGCCCTGTGTGGGCGCCTCGCGAGCGTTGCAGGCGGGACCCTTCCCCGGGGGGGACCCGCATCACGGGAAAGGCTCTCGGTGCGCCGCCTGGCGCCGGGCAGGATCAGCCTGCGACGTCCTCGATGCCGAGCTCGCCCAGGATCCGGTTGAGGTCCTCACCGTTCGCGAAGTCGATGGTCACCGAGCTCTTCCGAGCACCGACTGCGATACGCACGCGGGTGTTGAGACGGTCGCCGAGCCGCTCAGCAACGTCGTTGAAGTGCGCCTGACGCTTCGACGGCTCCTGCTTCGTCTTGACCGGCGTCTTCGTCGAGAGCTGCTGCGCGATGGCCTCCGCCGCGCGGACGGAGAGGTCCTCGTTCACGATCTTCTCGGCCAGGTACTCCATCGCCTCCGCGTCCGGGGCGGCGAGGATGGCGCGAGCGTGCCCAGCCGACAGGACGCCCGCAGCGACGCGGCGCTGCACGGGGGAGGGGAGACGCAGCAGCCGGATGGTGTTCGTGATCTGCGGACGCGACCGACCGATCCGCTGCGCGAGCTGCTCCTGGGTGATGCCGAAGTCGGCAAGCAACTGCTGGTACGCGGAAGCCTCTTCGAGCGGATTGAGCTGCGCACGGTGCAGGTTCTCGAGCAGTGCGTCGCGGAGCATCGCGTCGTCGGGCGTGTCCTTGACGATCGCGGGGATCGTGCTGAGACCGAGCTCCTTCGTCGCACGCAACCGACGCTCGCCCATGATGAGCTCGTACTGGGGATCCGTCCCTCCGGCACCGGCGATCGGGCGCACGACGATGGGCTGGAGGACACCGATCTCGCGGATCGAGTGCACGAGCTCCTGGAGCTCCTCTTCGCGGAACTCCTTGCGCGGCTGCTGCGCGTTCGGCACGACATCGAGCGGGTTGAGGTTCGCCAGGCGGGCACCGGGCACCGCGACGAGCTCCTCCGCGGTCGGTGCCGACACGGGCGTCCCGCTCGTCGGGAAGAACACGTCGACGGGCCGCTCCTGCTGCTCGGCCGCGGAGGGGATCAGTGCGCCGATGCCTCGGCCGAGTCCGGTTCGCTTCGGTGCCATCAGTCCTGCGCTCCTCGTGCTGCGATCTCGGCCGCTGCCTCCAGGTAGGAGAGTGAGCCGGTGGAGTTGACGTCGTACGACACGACGCTCTGGCCGTAGCTGGGTGCCTCGCTGACCCGGACCGATCGGGGGATCATGGCGGTCAGCACCTGACCGCCGAAGTGCGCCCGCACGTCGTTCGCAACCTGGTTGGACAGGTTCGTCCGGCCGTCGAACATCGTCAGCAGGATGGTGGACACCCGCAGGTTCGGATTGAGGTGTCGCTCGATCAACTCGATGTTGCGCAGCAGCTGGCTCAGCCCCTCGAGCGCGTAGTACTCGCACTGGATGGGGATGAGGACCTCCTGCGCGGCGACGAATGCGTTGATCGTCAGGAGCCCCAACGACGGGGGGCAGTCGATGAACACGTAGTGGTACGGCTCATCGAGCGAGGACAGGTACTGATCGAGCGCCGTGCGGAGCCGCTGCTCGCGGGCGACGAGTGACACGAGCTCGATCTCTGCACCGGCAAGGTGGATAGTCGCCGGCACACACCACAGCGTCTCGGACTCGGGGGAGCGCTGCACGGTGTCCGCGATCGGCACCTCGTCGACGATCACGTCGTAGATGCTCGCGACCTCCGCCTGGTGATCGACACCGAGGGCGGTCGACGCGTTGCCCTGCGGGTCGAGGTCGATGACCAGGACGCGGGCGCCACCGTGCGCAAGGGCCGCCGCCAGGTTCACGGTGGTGGTGGTCTTCCCCACCCCGCCCTTCTGGTTCGAGACCGTGAACACCCGGGTCTTCGGCGGAAGGGGGAACTGCTGGGTGGCGATCGCACGGCGCCGACGGTTGAGGTCAGCGATCTCGCGTGCGAGCGGTGTCGACGCGTCGTAGTCGGTCGATGAACTCAACGAGTGCCTCTTCCCCGGTTCGATGTTTCACGTGGAACGCGGAGCCACCGGCGGCCGGAGCCGGCCCGACCCGTAGCGTCAATCAACTGTAGCCCGGAAAACCCACGTGGTCTCTTCGACCACTCCGCTCCCGAGTTCCAGGACCTCGACGTCGGTCAACCGCTTCCGCAGGATGACCTTCCGGGCCTTCTCCATCTCGTCCTCGACGCGAGCACCCTTCATCAGGATGAGCTGGCCGCCGGACCGCACGAGCGGGACCGTGATCGGGATGAGCTTCGACAGGGCGCTCACCGCACGCGCGGTGACCTGGTCGACCACGATGTCGTCGGCGACGTCCTCGGCCCGTGCGCGCACGACCGACACGTTGTCGAGCCCGAGCCGCTCAGCCTCCGAGGTCAGCCAGTCGACCCGGCGCTCCATCGGCTCGATGAGGGTGAGGTGGACATCCGGACGCGCGATCGCGAGGACCAGGCCGGGCAGGCCGGCACCGGATCCGACGTCGGCGACGCGGCCACGGTCCTCCAGGAGGGGTGCCAGGACCGCGGAGTTGAGGATATGTCGCGTCCAGAGGCGGGGTAGCTCGAGCGGGCCGATCAGGCCGAGCTCCTCGCCCCGGCGCGCGAGCTCCGCGGTGAAGGACCGGGCGAGCGCGACGCGCTCCCCGAAGAGGGCCGTCGCCGCGGCCGGTTCAGCCTCGATGACCGGCGCCGACGCCTCCGTCATCGGGTGACGACCGTGTGGCGGTCCCGACCCTCACCCTCGGACTCCGAGTGGAAGCCCTTCTCGGCGACGAGGTCGTGCACGAGCTTCCGCTCGTAGGACGACATCGGCGGCAGCGCAGCGGACGAGGAACCAGCCTCGATCCATTCGACCGCCGTGTCGACGAGCCGCTGCAACTCCGTCGCTCGCGCGTCACGCGAGCCACCCACGTCGAGGATCAGACGGCTGAACTCGCCCGTCTCGGCCTGGACGGCGATGCGGGTGAGCTCCTGCAGGGCGGAGACGGTGTCCGGCTTCGAGAGGACGCGCAGTGCCCCGCCCTCGTCCGTCACCGACAGGTACACGCGACCCCCGCGCTCCTCGATCTCGATGTCGCCGTCGAGGTCGCAGATGTCGAGCAGTTCCTCGATGTAGTCCGCGGCGATGTCCGCTTCGTCGCGGACATCCTCGCCCTCGGTGACGTCGACTGCTGCGGCGGTGTCCTGATCGGTCACTTACTTCTTCCCGTTCTTCTTCGCGCGGTTCTTGCCGACCGGCTGCTGACGCTGCGTGGTGACCCGCACGGGCTCCACCTCGACCGCGGCGGCACCCGAGCCCGCCTCGGCCAGTACCGGGGTCGCCGTGCCGCGTCGCTGGGCCTTCTTCGCCAGTCGCGCCTCACGTGCGAGGGCGGCCTCGGAACCGGGCGTCGGCATGCTGCGGATGACGAAGTACTGCTGCGCCATCGTCCACACGTTCGAGGCGAGCCAGTAGAACATGACGCCCAGCGGGAACGACAGACCCGAGATCACGAAGACCAGCGGGAGCACGTACAGCATCATCTTCTGCTGCCGGTACATCGGCGACGCCTTGGTCTCGGGCGACATGTTCTTGGCGACGAGCTGCAGCTGGGTGATGAACTGCGACGCGGTCATCACGACGATCATGAAGCCGGCGATCGCACGGACCTCCCAGCCGGAGGCGTTCGTGAACGTCTCGTGCAGGGGTGCCCCGAAGAGCGAGGCGTTGCCGAAGTTCGCGGCGAGCTCGTTCGTGAGCAGACCGATACCGGTCCGGTTGATCTGCGCCTCGTGCAGCACCGAGTACAGCGAGAAGAAGATCGGCATCTGGATGAGCAGCGGCAGGCAGGAGCTCAGCGGGTTCGTCCCGGTCTCCTTGTACAGCGCCATGGTCTCGCGGCTCATGGCCTCGCGCGAGAACTGGTCCTTTTTGCCCTTGTACTTGTCCTGGATCTTCTTGAGCTGCGGTGCCACCTCGAGCATCCGACGCTGCGACTTGATCTGCCGCACGAAGATCGGGATGAGCGCGGCGCGGACCACGAACGTCAGGAAGATGATCGAGAGCACCCAGGTGATGCCGGCGCTCGGGTCCATGCCGAGGCTCTCGAAGATCCAGTGGAAGCCGACCAGGATGGCCGAGACCACCCACTTGAGCGGCCAGAGCAGAGTGTTCAGGATCCCCATTGGGAGGTCACGCCTTTCGAGTGCGCTGTGGGAGCAGGACCGGACGGAGGTGCCCGCCGGAGGACTGCGACTGCTGCGAGGTCGGCGCGAGCACGAACCCGAACCGGTTGACGAGGTAGGGACGGCGACGCTCGCGGACGTCGTCGATGCCGCCGGCGGCCCAGGGGTTGCACCGGGCGATGCGCCAGGCCCCCATCGCGGAACCGCGAACGACGCCGTACTGCTGGATGGCCTCGAGCGCGTAGCGCGAGCACGACGGGTGGTACCGGCAGACGTTGCCGTACAGGGGCGAGATGACCGCCCGGTAGGCCCGGAGCACGACGACGCACGCGTTGCGCGGGAGCAACGCGACGACCCAGGCTGCCCGGGTCCACAGAGCGTGGTTCATGCTGCCTTCTCCACACCGCGCGCGAACGAGCGCGAGACGTCTTCGAGCAGGGTAGGCCATCCGGCCTGCGCAGCGGCTGGCAGTGCGCGGACCACCACGTCGTACCCGACCGGGGCGTCGGCGAGGAGTCCATGCGCGATCGCCTTGAGCCGACGCCGGATCAGGTTCCGGGTCACCGCGTTGCCGACGGTCTTCGCGACGATGAAGCCGAACCGGGTCGGTCCCGCGTCCGCGCCCCCGCTCCCGTCCCCGCTCCGCCGGACCACCGATACGACGACGTGCGCCGTGGCGCTCCTGCGACCACGACGCACGACGGACCGGTAGTCGTCACCGCGGACGATGCGGTTGCCCTTGGCCAACACGATCGCTACCGGGTGCCCGAGCGGAACCGGACCGGACAGCGCGCGGACGGGCGCTGCTCGAACGGGCGCTGCCCGGTCAGGCGCTGCTCGATCAGGCGCTGAGCTCGGTGCGGCCCTTGGAACGGCGCGCAGCGAGGATGGCGCGGCCGGCACGGGTGCGCATGCGGGCGCGGAAGCCGTGCTTCTTGGCGCGGCGACGGTTGTTCGGCTGGAAGGTGCGCTTGCTCATGATGTTCTCCACTCGGCTGCACTGGCCAGAACCAGCGCGAGCCGTCACGTACGTGTAGCCGCTCGGGGCCCGAACGACGGAATGGGCGCGACCGATCGGCCGCAGTCAACTGGTTAACGGTACGTGACGGCGGCGAGCAGGTCAAACGGCGGTACTCGACCCGCCACCGCCTGAGCATGCGCACGTTCATCTTCCACATTGGGGAAAACGTGCGTTCGGTACGACACGCCCCGGTCCTTTACAGTGGGGACGTCGATCGGCCTATGGCCCGCCACGACGGGGGAGTACCCTCGTCGCGCGTCCCCCACCGATCGTGGACAAGACTGTGGACAACCCTGTGGAGTGCACCGCGGGACGACACGCTCGGAACGAACGCCGAAGCGCGCCGAGCGGACGACGCCCCGCCAGGACGATCCGGGTCGAACGACGCACCACCGCGCCCGGCACCCTCCGGCCGCGACGACACGAACGAGACCAGGAGACGAGCACGACATGACGATGCCGGCCGACCCCGTCGAGGACCTCTGGTCATCGGTCCTCGGACTCCTCGCGGAGGACGACCGCATCACCCCGCAGCTGCACGGATTCCTCAACCTCGTCGAACCGAAGGGCGTGCTCGCCGGCACGCTCTACCTCGAGGTGCCCAACGACCTCACCCGCGGCATGCTCGAGCAGCGGATCCGGATCCCGATCACCGAGGCCGTCTCGCGGGTCGGCGACGACACCGTCGCCAACTTCGCCATCACCGTGAACCCCGACATGGTCTCCGAGCCGCGGGTCGACCCCGTCGTCCCGCCGCACGTGCCGGAGTACGCCGAACCCGTGCAGACCACCGTCGAGCAGAGCGCCGCGCCCCGGCAGTACATCGAGGCGCCGTTCGTGCCGAGCCAGATCGACTCCCCGGGCACGAGCGGCCGCCCGGAGTCCCGGCTCAACCCCAAGTACAACTTCGACAACTTCGTCATCGGGTCCTCGAACCGCTTCGCGCACGCCGCCGCGGTGGCCGTGGCCGAGGCGCCGGCGAAGGCCTACAACCCGCTGTTCATCTACGGTGACTCGGGCCTCGGCAAGACGCACCTCCTGCACGCGATCGGCCACTACGCCGAGAGCCTCTACCCGGGCATCCGGGTGCGGTACGTGTCCAGCGAGGAGTTCACGAACGACTTCATCAACTCGATCGCGAACAACCGCTCGAACCAGTTCCAGCAGCGCTACCGCGACATCGACATCCTGCTGATCGACGACATCCAGTTCCTGCAGGGCAAGGACTCCACGCAGGAGGCCTTCTTCCACACCTTCAACACGCTGCACGACCACAACAAGCAGGTCGTGATCACGTCGGACGTCGCACCGAAGCACCTGACCGGCTTCGAGGACCGGATGCGCTCCCGGTTCGAGTGGGGTCTCATCACGGACGTGCAGGCGCCCGACCTCGAGACGCGCATCGCGATCCTCCGGAAGAAGGCGCAGTCCGACCACCTGCAGGTGCCGGACGACATCCTCGAGTTCATGGCATCGAAGGTGTCGAGCAACATCCGGGAGCTCGAGGGGACGCTCATCCGCGTCACCGCCTTCGCCAGCCTCAACCGGACGGCCGTCGACATGGCCCTGGTGCAGACGGTCCTGAAGGACATCATCACGCTCGACGACGACAACGTGATCGCGCCGACGGACATCATCAACCACACCGCCGAGTACTTCAAGCTCTCCGTCGACGACCTCTACGGGTCGTCCCGCTCGCAGGCGATCGCGACCGCCCGCCAGATCGCGATGTACCTCTGCCGCGAGATGACGAGCCTCTCCCTGCCGAAGATCGGGCAGCTGTTCGGCAACCGCGACCACACCACGGTGATGTACGCGAACAAGAAGATCACCGAGCTGATGAAGGAGCGACGGTCGATCTACAACCAGGTCACCGAGCTCACCAGCCGGATCAAGCAGGACCGCCGCTACCGCTGATCAGCCGCCGGCACCGAGACAGCGCCCACGCGGATCAAGCAGGACCGCCGCTACCGCTGATCAGCCGCCGGCACCGAGACAGCGCCCACGCGGATCAAGCAGGACCGCCGCTACCGCTGATCACCGGCCGGGAGGCGCGGATCACCGCCGCGCATCGGCCCGCCTCCGGCGTCGTCCACCATCTGAGACGGTTCCATGCGCCGCAGTTCCCACAGTGTGGAAAGCCTGTGGATAACTGTGGAGGACACGCCGCTCGGTTGTTCACAGTTATGCCACCCCCTGTGGAGACTGGGGATGGAAGCGGATAACTGATTCTTGCTCATCCAGATGTCGCTCACACGGCACTCACAAATCACAGCTGTGTAGTTCCCTGTGGAGAAGCGGCATCAACAGGGTTATCCACAGTGTGCACAGGCGTTAAGACCATTACTCCTGGACAACGATGGATCTCAGCGGGCCAACCTTGTGGACGGCGGGATGACAAGAAATCCGGCCGCAGTCGGGCTGTGCCACAATGGGGCGGCCGGACAGTCCAACCGATCGACAGGGGTCCCAGCTGTGAAGTTCGAGGTCAACCGGGACGTCTTCTCCGAAGCCGTCTCCTTCGCGGTGAAGCTCCTCCCACAGCGCACGACCCTCCCGATCCTCTCGGGTGTCCTCATCCACGCCGAGGGCGACCGGCTCACGCTCTCGTCGTTCGACTACGAGGTCTCCGCGCAGACCTCCATCGCCGCCCAGATCGACGACCCCGGCACCGTCCTGGTCTCGGGTCGGCTGCTCAACGACATCGCCAGCCGGCTCCCGAACGCCCCCGTGACGTTCACCACCGAGGAGTCGAAGATCTCGGTGACCTGTGGCTCGGCGCACTTCACGCTCCTGTCCATGCCGGTCGAGGAGTACCCGACCCTCCCCGAGATCGGCGCGCAGACCGGGGTCATCCCCGGCGACGCGTTCAGCGAGGCGGTGTCCCAGGTGGCCGTGGCCGCGAGCCGCGACGACGTCACCCCGGTGATCACCGGCGTGCAGCTCGAGGTCGGGGACAACGACCTCTCGCTCATCGCGACCGACCGATACCGGGTCGCCGTCCGCACCATCGCCTGGGACTCCGGCCGCGTCGGCTCGGATCCCCTGCACGCGCTCGTGCCCGCCCGCACCCTGCAGGAGGTCGGCCGCACGTTCGGCTCGGCGTCCACGGTGTCGGTGTCGATCAGCGGCACGTCGGACCGCGAGCTCATCGCGTTCCACGCCGACGACAAGACCGTCACGTCGCTGCTCATCAAGGGCAACTACCCGCCGGTCCGCCGGCTCTTCCCGGAAACGGTCGAGGACCACGCGGTGATCAACACCGCGGAACTCGTCGAGGCCGTCCGACGGGTCTCCCTCGTCCTGGAGCGCGAAGCAGCCCTCCGGTTCTCCTTCACGGTCGACGGGCTCACGCTCGAGGCGATCGGTTCCGAACAAGCGCAGGCGTCAGAGTCGATCAGTGCGTTGCTGACCGGTGAGGAAACGGTGGTCTCGTTGAAGCCCGCCTTCCTCCTGGACGGGTTGAACGCGGTGCACTCCGAGTTCGTCCGGATCTCCTTCACCAAGACGGAGAACCCCAACAAGCCGGGTCCGGTGCTCATCACCGGACAGACCTCCCAGGAGGCGCCGGCCGCGGACGGATACCGGTACCTGCTGCAGCCCAATCTCCTGCTGCGGTAAGCGCAACAGCCGGAACATGTGCTGACGCGCCAACCCGCACCAGCGCGACGACGAACAGAAGAGGAAATCATGCACATCGGTCTTGTCGGCCTCGGTCGCATGGGCAACAACATGCGTGCCCGTCTCCGCAACGCAGGCATCGAGGTCACCGGGTACGACGCCAACCCCGCCGTGTCCGACGTCGCCGACCTCGGCGCGCTCGCTGCCGCTCTCCCCGAGGGCAAGAAGCTCGTGTGGGTGATGGTCCCGCACGGCAAGATCACCGACGACGTGATCACCGACCTCGCCGAGGTCCTCGGCGAGGGCGACCTCGTCATCGACGGCGGCAACTCGAAGTGGCTCGACGACGAGGTGCACGCGAAGCAGCTCGACGCCAAGGGCATCCGCTACATGGACGTCGGCGTCTCCGGCGGTGTCTGGGGCAAGGACAACGGCTACGGCCTCATGGTCGGTGGCGCCCCCGAGGACGTCGAGTACGCCATGCCGGTGTTCGACGCGCTCCGCCCCGAGGGCCCGCGCGAAGAGGGCTTCTCGCACGCCGGCCCCGTCGGTGCCGGCCACTACGCGAAGATGGTCCACAACGGCATCGAGTACGCCATCATGCAGGCGTACGGCGAGGGCTACGAGCTCCTCGAGGCCAAGGACATCGTCAAGGACGTCCCGGCCGTCTTCGCCGGGTGGCAGCGCGGCACGGTCGTCCGCTCTTGGCTGCTCGACCTGATGGTCCTGGCACTCAACGAGGACCCGAAGCTCGAGGCCATCGAGGGCTACGTCGAGGACTCCGGCGAGGGCCGCTGGACGGTGGAGGAGGCGATCGAGCACGCCGTGCCGATGCCGACCATCTCCGCGTCGATCTTCGCCCGCTTCGTCTCGCGTCAGGGCAGCCAGTCCCCGACGATGAAGGCAGTCGCAGCGCTCCGCAACCAGTTCGGCGGTCACGCCGTCAAGAAGGCGTAGTCCTGCCGAGGTAACCACCTCGACCCGTATCGGCCCGCGTGCACGTCGACCATCTGCAGCTCACCGACTTCCGGAACTACCGGGAGGCGGACGTCGACCTCGCACGCGGGCCGAACCTGTTCGTCGGGCGGAACGGTCAGGGCAAGACGAACCTGGTCGAGGCGATCGGGTACCTGTCGACGCTCGGCTCGCACCGGGTCCCGACCGACGCCGCCCTCGTCCGGCAGGGGTGTGACGCGGCGGTGGTCCGCGCCCGGCTCGCCCACGAGGACCGGAGCATCCTCGCCGAGGTCCAGATCAACCGCACCGGGTCGAACCGCGCGCAGGTGAACCGGGCGGCCATCAAGCCCCGCGAGCTCCCGCGGTACTGCACGAGCGTGCTGTTCGCCCCCGAGGACCTTGCGCTGGTGCGCGGCGAGCCGGCCGGACGGCGCCGGATGCTCGACGAGCTCCTCGGCCAGATCGCACCGCGGATGCAGGGCGTCCTGGCCGACTACGACCGGACGCTCCGGCAGCGGAACACACTGCTGAAGTCGGCACGTTCGTCGGGTGCGCGGGCAGGTTCGCTCGCGACCCTCGACGTCTGGGACGACCGGCTCGTGGCGTTCGGCGCGGAGATCATCGCGGCGCGCGACCACCTGACGCGGCGGCTGGCTCCCTTCGTCACCGAGGCGTACGCGACGGTCGCCGGGGAGCGCCACGAGGCCACGATCGCCGGCGTGCTGAGCGTCCGCGGCGGGGACCCGGAGGAGGCCGCGGCGACGGATCCGATCCTCGGGACACCGGACGAGCCGGTGTCGGTGAGCGCGGCGGCCGACGCCTTCCGCGCGGCCCTCGAGCGTCGCCGCCGGGACGAACTCGACCGCGGGCTCACCCTGGTCGGGCCGCACCGGGACGACGTGCTCTTCCAGCTGAACGGGTTACCGGCCCGCGGGTACGCCAGTCACGGGGAGTCGTGGTCCTTCGCGCTGGCGGTCCAGCTCGCGAGCGCCGCGGTCCTCCGCGCCGAGTCGACGCTCGGCGATCCGATCATCATCCTCGACGACGTGTTCGCCGAGCTCGACGAGTCCCGGCGAGAGCGGCTGGCCGCCGCGGTCGCCGACTACGAGCAGGTGCTCATCACGGCCGCGGTGTTCGGTGACGTCCCCGCGCAGCTCGCCGCGCACACCGTCCGGATCGAGGCGGGCACGATCGTCGACCCCGCCTCGACGCCGGACGCGACCATCGGCGGCAGCGCCACCGACGTGCCGGGGGCGGGCGGGGCCTCCAGGCCGACGCCGGACGCGACCGACGGCGCGACCGATGGCGCGACCGACGGCGCGGCCCCCGCCGCGACCGGCGCCGGCGCGCCCACCGCGACGGACGCAGCCCCGACCGGCGCGCCCACCGCGACCGGCGCCGCCCCGACCGGAGCGGACGCCGCGACGGAGGCGCGTCCCTGATGCCGAAGCCGTGGAAGCCCTCCGAACCGGCACGCGTGTACCGGCACCTCCGAGCCGTCTTCGGCGACCCGTCGAAGCGCGGCGTCGACGCCCGACGACGTCGGCTGCGCGAGGTCGAGGGCGACACCGTCCCGTACGGTCGCGGCCGGGAGCCGCGCGGACTCGGGGACGTCGTCGGCTCGCTCGCCCAGGAACTCGGCTGGACCGAACCGCTCGCGCGCTCGGAGCTCTTCGTCGACTGGCCCGCCGTGGTCGGGGAGGAGCTCGCGAAGCACTCGACGCCGATGACGATCGACGACGGTGCGCTCGTCATCCGGTGCGATTCGACGGCCTGGGCGACGCAGCTCCGGCTGATGCGCAGCACCGTCACCACGACCATCGCGGAACGGCACCCGGAAGCGGGGGTGCAGTCGATCCGGGTTTCGGGGCCGGACGCCCCCACCTGGAAACGCGGTCTCAGGACCGTCCAGGGGCGCGGCCCTCGCGACACCTACGGCTGACCTGACGAAATCGTCCGGGAGGACGAGAAAAGCCCGTCCACGGGCCGGATCCGCCCTCGGACGAGGGGTCCCTGCGATAGACTGGATGGTGCAGTGCGCGGGTGTTCCGTGCGCAGGCAGGAGCACTCTCGAATGACATCCGGATCTGACGACGACCGACCGAACCCGTCCGGCGAGACGACCCCGCAGAACGAACCGACGTACGGCGCAGACCAGATCCAGGTGCTCGAGGGGCTCGAGGCCGTCCGGAAGCGTCCGGGCATGTACATCGGCTCGACCGGGCCGCGCGGTCTGCACCACCTCGTGCAGGAGATCGTCGACAACTCCGTCGACGAGGCCCTCGCCGGGTACTGCGACACCATCGACGTGACCATCCGCGAGGACGGCGGCGTCCGCGTGGTCGACAACGGCCGCGGCATCCCCGTCGACGTGCACGCGGCGGAGGGCGTCTCCACGCTGCAGGTCGTCCTCACCGTGCTCCACGCGGGCGGCAAGTTCGGCGGCGGCGGGTACGCGGTGTCCGGCGGTCTGCACGGCGTCGGCTCCTCGGTCGTGAACGCGCTCAGCTCGGAGCTCGACGTCGAGGTCCGTCGGCAGGGCCACGTGTGGCGGCAGAGCTACACCGACGGCGTCCCGGTCGCCCCCGTCTCGAAGGACGAGGAGACCGACGAGACCGGTACGACGATCACCTTCTGGCCGAACGCCGACATCTTCGAGACCGTCGAGTTCGACTACGAGACCCTCCGCACCCGGTTCCAGCAGATGGCCTTCCTGAACAAGGGCCTGCGGATCACCCTGCACGACGAGCGCACGCCGGACGAGGGCGAGGAGGCGCGGCACGACTCCTTCCGCTACGAGCGCGGGCTGCCCGACTACGTCGAGTACCTCAACGCGCAGAAGAAGGCGGACCTGGTCCACCCGGACGTCATCGCGATCGAGGCCGAGGACACCGAGCGCAAGATCGCGCTCGAGATCGCGATGCAGTGGAACACCTCGTACCAGGAGAGCGTCCACACCTTCGCGAACACGATCAACACGCACGAGGGCGGCACCCACGAAGAGGGCTTCCGCGCGGCGCTGACGTCCCTGGTGAACAAGTACGCCAAGGACACGAAGATCCTGAAGGACAAGGACGACAACCTCACCGGTGACGACATCCGTGAAGGACTGACGGCCGTCATCTCGGTGAAGCTCGGCGAACCGCAGTTCGAGGGACAGACGAAGACGAAGCTCGGCAACACCTAGGCGAAGGG
>Ga0265780_10002343_pt1 | contig 25757 bp, 23 predicted proteins | sample P1T30metagenome_FD_192432 | JGI IMG/M metagenome (GOLD analysis project Ga0265780, IMG submission 192432) | Plant litter microbial communities from East Loma Ridge, Irvine, California - P1 T30 | ecosystem: Environmental > Terrestrial > Plant litter > Unclassified | place: USA: California...
AACACAAAACCCCCCCCCCCCCCCCTCCCTCTCTCTCACTTCTCCACGATGGTCACAATAGTTACCCAACTGTCGACGCACTTGCTGCACTTCTAGAAGAGGTCGACCACTTTGAAGCAGTCGTCGATAATCGATTAGACCTTGTTCTTGAATAAATCTTGATACTATCATCATCAGGGCCGCTTCCTCAACCTCTCTGGCGCAATGACATTCGGCCTCAGTAAATTCAACGGCTTACTAGCCGATGCACACCTAGCTTGTTGTGTAGTAGTAGGAGCAGTAGTCGTCGTCCGCATCTTTTGTAAAATTCGACACAAGTAAGGCGTTTGGTTGAATGACTAGTGTATCATTGCCTCATTGTTGTGTTACTATGTTGTAGTTGTAGTCGTGCTATATGGCAAGTCTCTTAATCCGCCGACTACGAAAACGCACTGATCGTTGTAGCGAGTATCAAGACCTTTGGAACCCTCTTAGAGCTGGGTATGGAGCACATGAAGGTTGAACATAAGGCGCAGTTTGACTATGACCTGCTAACCTATCGCCGGGTTTGTGATGTTTCTGTATAAAGTCGACTTCGCTAATCCTTGCAGTCAATGTTCTGGGCTTTGGTACCTGCTGCATGCGCACAATTCTCATGCAAGATGTCCATTCTGCTCTTCTATCGGCGCATCTTCTTCATCTCCGATCGCTACCGCAAGGTTTCACTAGGACTGATGATATTCACAATCGCCTGGTTTCTCGCAGTCATATTGGTTGCTTTGTGCATTTGCAGGCCCTCTCACCAATTCTGGGACGACTCGGGATTGTCCGTGGACCGATGTGTGCACTGGCAGTCCTTCCTATACACCATGCTCATCGTCGACACGTTTATTGATGTGTTCATCCTTATCTTACCTATTCGTACGACTTTGGAGTTACATCTGCCGCGCAAGACTAGGATTCCTGTGGCAGGTATATTTGCTCTGGGAAGTTTTGTCGTCATGACCAACGTCTTACGAATGGTGTTTATGGAAAGCCAAGTGGAAAAGCATGAAAGTATGGCAAATGGTACAATGACCAACATGGATCTCACTAAGCAAGCATAGCATTGTATAACAAACCGGAGCTCTGGACTAGCATTCATCTGTAAATGAATTTGTACCATGGTCAGCTTATGATTCATTTACTAACTTCACTACTAAGGGCCACTGCCATGCTCTGCGCCAGCATGCCAATCTAGAAGCCGCTCTGGAATTCAATATCCACAATTGCTGGCCAAGGATGGACTCGTCTTGTTAAAAAGATTAGCTCGCGCTCAGGTCGCAGTAATATACAGCCAGGCATCTCGTCACACCACTTGGAAGACTTTGATCCAGATCAAGCTCGCATGAGGGGAATGGGACGGACATGGAATATCAGTACAGTCTCAGGAGGGAGTTCTTTGCAGGGGCACCTCTTATACCCATGATTGAAGTTTTGTATACTTGGTGGACTATAATTTGTAGTTTGGGTAGGAACGTAAGAACCAGGTGGCGCAGACAAGCGAAAGACGACAATGGCTGGGAGAAATCTGTCAGACTAGAAAAGTGTCGGGATTTTACCTAACAATGAGAACATATTTCCTATCTTTCACGAATTTGTGCGCTGATCCGAAGCCCACATGTGTAGTTTTATCTTTGCTCTGAAAGTCTCCTTGAATATATGATACGCCGTACATGCCATCCCGCCTCTGATAGGTGTGGAGCACGTTGTAAAGACACTGGCGCGTATCAAGATATTACATAAGCAGTTTACCGAAATACGCACATGTAATTACGAGCATCGGGCAATAGTAAAGTCACAGCCTGGAAATACGGAAAACAACGCTTCCTCACGCCCCTCTGCCGCAATATCGCAAAATGACCACCGAAAAGAGCCACCGCCGTAAGCAAGCACAATGTTGCCAAAACAAAAGCACACACACTCACCAGTCGTAGTCTACGTCAAGGGCCGCCATATCAGCTACCAGCGCGGCAAACGCAACACGAACCCCAACGTCAGCCTTCTCTCGCTCGAGGGCGTCGACAGCAACGAAGATGCGCAGTGGTACCTTGGAAAGCGCGTCGCATACATATACCGCGCTCCCAGCAGCAAGACCGAGGGGCCACGAGTCATCTGGGGCAAGATTCGCAGGACACACGGTGCGTACATATAGTGGAAGGAAAGTAGAAGCAATAGCTAATTTGTTTGGGGATAGGCAATTCGGGTGTTGTGCGCGCTTCATTCAAGAGCAACCTCCCACCTAGGTCGTTCGGTGCTAGTGTTAGGGTTATGATGTACCCCAGCACCGTCTAAATGGGACGGCTGAGGATTATTGAACTTGGGCGCAAAATGGAACGGGAATGCATGCATTGGGATTGGAGTTGAGGCGATTATACCATGAAAACGATGGCTGAGACAGGCCCACAGGATAGACGGTTTTCTTGCATCATAGTATGTAATTTTACAACAACATTACGAAGAGTGAAATCTCGACCTCGTGAATTGGGAGACTGGAGACTGGTCTTGGAGAAATGTGAATCGGGCATGTTTGTTGGAATGGCTGCGGTGGGGCCTTGTTCCGCGAACATTCTAGATCACGCGACGCGGCCGCGGGAGTGGTAAGTGGCTGCCCTGCCTTGTAAAGTTGTAGAGTCGCCATCAACACCCCCCCAACGACCTCGACACTTACTTTCGCAACCAAACGCATACGACAAGTTATTCGCACAACCCATACTGTTATTCGATCGCAAACGCTAGAACTATAGCCGCTGTACAAAGTCTTGCGCTACAACCGCGCAACCGTCAGACCGCCGCTGAACTATTTGGACCTTCGAACCTCGAATCCACCTTTTCACTCTCACCTCTTACACAACATCCACACATACACCATGGGCTCTGTCGTCCTCCCCCACCTTCGCACAGGCTGGCACGTCGACCAAGCCATCCTTAGTGAAGAAGACCGCCTCGTGCTCATCCGCTTCGGCCGCGACTCCGACCCAGACTGCATGTCGCAAGACGAAGTACTCTACAAGATTGCCGACCGCGTCAAAAACTTCTGCGCCATCTACCTGTGCGACTTGGACGAAGTGCCGGATTTCAAAGCCATGTACGAGCTGTACGACCCGTGTACTGTCATGTTCTTCTTCCGCAACAAGCACATGATGTGCGATTTTGGGACGGGTAACAATAACAAGTTGAACTGGGTGCTGGAGGACAAGCAGGAATTTGTGGATATCATTGAGACGGTGTATCGTGGCGCGAAGAAGGGGCGGGGTCTAGTGGTTAGCCCAAAGGATTACTCTACTAGGTACAGGTACTAGTGGTAGGTGAAGATGATTCGGATATCGCGTTTCTTCTTGAACCAAATGGATGGATGGAAGTATGGGCTTCTTGTGTGGCACGCGACTAGGGAAACCCCAAGGGACCGAGGGATGGACCTGGGTCTGCGAGCATGGAGGTCGTTTATGGATTGAGAGAACTGTAATACAAGCTGGCGCCTCACAAAACCAAAGGTACGGTCACGCTACGATGGCAATGATGTAAGAACATTTGCTTATGAAGTCCTTCAGAAGTTGATCACAACTCTGGTGATGCACACGATGGCGCGGCCATACAAAGTTGCAGTCGCACCGGTACACCCGAATTCACAAGCTGTCTACCTTTTCCTTTTCTCCTGTTTCCCCAAGATGTACCTTTTCCCTGTCGCCCTCCCATAGACTCCCCCTCACACCTCTCCAAACCACTTCCAACACATCCCTCCTCGGAAGTAGTTTCGGGAACACGACGACAACTTCTCCCTCGCCTTCTACCACAATCATGAGGTAGAACCTCACCTCAAACCCCTTGAACGCCTCGTGTATGAAGATATCCTGGATGCTGGTCGTGGGTATAAAGCGCGTCGTAGGCGTTTGGAGGTATGTAGAGGATGTAGTCGACGTCTGAACACCGAGTCCTCGAAGCATAGTTAGAGACTCTTCTGTCGGCGTATTAGCAACAGGGCGGACAGCTAGACTCAGCAGCAACATACCCGTGTATGTGCGACGAAACACCAGAAACACGACAAGCCATGCCCCAGGTATCAGATATCGCCATTGCCATCCTTCCAGCATCTTCACTACGTGTCCTTCTCCCTCACTCCCAAGTATCTCAACCAAGTAACCCAGAGACTGTCTATTCCAAACCCACCATTTCACCCACAATGCCAGTACACTCGCTAGCCCCAGTAGCACTCGTACAAGTATTCCTGCATAGTAGCCTGCGCGTGCGGCAAGTGTCTTGGGCACTGGCCGTGTCGAGACTGTGTATGTGATTGTCGACGAGGTGGGCTGCAGGATGTGTAGGGTTTGTGAGGGCGGAGAACTGAGGCGGTGGACAAGGCTTGACATTGTCAGTATCGCTGCACATAAAGCATTGTTTGAGGTAAAGCGATGAACAATTTAGAATACCGGGATGCGGGGAGTTAGGGGACTTTACTTTCATGCTATAGCTGCGAGAAGGGAAGCACATGCGATGACGATGCGCAAAGGGTCCTAGGATGGGCTTATCGATAAGCAAGCAAACCTAGCGTATGTTTTCCCAGGTTCTCAAGCACAGCTGCCTTTGTATTACCTTTTCAACTACAGTAGTTTGCACTTGCGTATAAACCTTCCGCCTACCCATCTACCTTTTCAACCCCAGCCCACGTATCATGGATTCCAAACGCCCGACCCCAACAACACGAGATCGGTCGCGCTCACCCCGTCGGTCGCGCTCACCTGCGCCGCGTAAACCCAAGAACTTCAGCGGTCTAAAGTACAAGGGCGATGGGGAGCGGCGCGCGCCGGAGCGATCTGAGAGACGGAGGGATGATAGAGATAGGAACGGGCCTAGAGATATGGACAGGAGACCTGAGAGACGACGCGACGACGACGGTGACCGCGGCGGCCGTGAAAGGCGACCCAGACACGAAGATGGTGGAAGACGTCGAGATGGTTCGCGCGACAGGGACAGCAGACGCCGAGATGGTTCGCGCGATCGACGGCCCCGCGACTCTGACCGCCCTCGCGACTCCACCAAGCCCCGTGAGCCAAAGAAAGCAGCCACGGCCGCTCCGTCAGCGCCATCTGAACCCATGATTCTGGTTACGATAAACGACCGCCTGGGCACAAAGACTCAAGTTCCTTGCCTGCCCAGTGACCCGATTAAACTGCTCAAGGCCATGGTGGCGGCCAAGATTGGGAGGCCGGTGCATGAGATTATGCTCAAGCGACAAGGGGAGAGGCCATTTCATGATAATCTTACTTGCGCAGATTATGCGATTAGTAATGGGGTGCAGATTGACTTGGAGTTGAACACGGGGGATTAGTTTGGATTTCGGATGGGAGATAAGGGGGTTCAAGGACAGGATGGCGAGTGAGGATAATGAAAGAATATGATACCCGGAAAAGTTATCTTGCTTGATTAAGACCAAGGTTGGATTTGGAAATCGATATGATAAATGCAAACAACATCCATGTTTTTTTATTCGGGTAATATTCTACCAAAACTGACCTACTACTCATCACTATCCTCTTCCTTATCCTTCCCCACCCCAGCCTCGATCCCCTTCCTCGCCCTATACCGCTCATTAACCACCTCGACACTCTCCTGTCTCTCTCTTTCAAGCAAGCTCGTGTAGTTGCCCTTTGCCCTGCCCAAATCCCCACCATCAAACACCCTCGGCCCACCCCTCGCAATCCCCACCGTCTGCTCCTCGATCGCCGGCTCCGCATCGAGCGTCGACGTACCCAGTCCCGCAATCTTATCCAGTAACAGCGCAGCAAGTGTCTCATCGACCTTGTTCCCCCGCCACATTTCCCACACATCGTCCACGACGCCGCCGCGACCCCATTTGCCTCTCCCCATTGAACTCGGGCCGGTGCCGGATTTGGACAGGCCTTTTGCTTTGGGATCCATGCCGCCTTCGTCGCCAATGTAGACCCAGTTCAAGCGGTCTTGGTAGCCGTGTTGCCGCTCCTCTGAAGTCTGAACTTCGTGTGCGTGGGGGAAGATGCAGTCCCAGAGGACAAGGGGCGCATCCGAGGCCATTTCGTACTTTGGGCGTGTCGGATTGGCTTCAATGTCGAGGAGGCTGGGGATGAGGTCTGGGGACTCGAGACCTTGGCCTACGAGGAACAAGACGGCGATTAGAGAGCGGACTTGGTGCCATAGGAATGCCGAGCCGTGCAGAGTGAACGAGTACAGCTTCGGCTGCTCGCTTGCTGGAAGGCCTGGGGCGACGAGCGCGGGGTGGGACAGAAAGGCTGGAATGGACAAGGGTGACACTTCTTCAATGTCGGCGTGGAAGATGCGGCGTTGGAAGTTTGTCAGTTGTTTGCTTGCGTCGATTTTGCAGAAATTACGGAAGTCGTGCAGCCCGACTAGGTGGGCGCAGCCTTGCTTCATGGCATTGATGTCGAGCCAGCCTTCGCGCATGGCTTGGTTGGTGGAACTGGTGTTGTAACGCCCGCTGGATCCAGGGACGGGCGCGAAACACGGGTTAGTGAAGAAGTACTTGTAGCGTCGCTCTTTGCAGGAGAAGCGTGCGCTGAAGTCTGCGGGAGGGTTGGGACACCAGGCGTACACGCGGATGTCGGGGGGTAGGACACGGTTTAGGAGTTGGATGTATGGTAATTCGTCGGTGAGGTCGTTGAAGGGTTTTTGTGGCGGTTTGGAATCGTTTGGTGGAGGTGGCGGTGAACTATCCTCTTCATTCGTCCCGGGAGTCTCATTTGGAGATTGGGGAGGCTTTGGTAGTGGCTTGTTACTCCGAACTCTTACACCAATGACCTGTCCAAAGGCACTGACACCTCGATCCGTACGCCCACACTTTGAGTACTCACAGCCATCCCAGTTTACATCTGCACCTTCCCTATCCCATCTTGCAAATGTCTTTCTGTCTATTCTGTCATAACTTTCCGTGTCACCTCCGGCAGTTGGTGTAGGGGTGATTAACCGCGTCTTGACTAGCGCCTTCCAAAGCTCTTCCTCAATCGTTGGCAGTGGCGTAGTGTTGTTCTTATGGTGCTCGAATCCATTATATTTCTGGCCGAGATAGGCAAACTTCAGGGCTATTAACCGCGTGTCATATTTTGAAGCATCGAATGCTTTTGGTGGCGGCCTGGTGGCCCTGCGAACAGCGAATGGCTTTTTAGACTCTGTTGGCGGGGTTCCCTGTTCATTCGCAAACAGCACAGAAGTCGGTTCGATATCACTCTTTGGTGTTGCCTGCGCATTTTCTCCCAGTCGCTTCTCCAACTCTTTGATTTTTGCAATTAATTGCTGATGCGACCATTTTTCGTATCCCGCCATTCTTTCTTCCTTACCATGCGCTTGACGGATTTGCACGCGTCGCGGGACTCTAGAGAGCTTGTGGAAGGCGCGTCTGGAGCAGAATAGCCGGTGGAGTGAATGCTGAAACTCTGGATAGACGTGGGGTAGCGGCCCGCGCATTGTCGGGTGCCAATGATGGATGACTCTCATCGTAATTTTTGGCATGCAGCCTGACGTTCAGGGTCCAGCGCTGCTAGCCGAGGGAGGCATGGTGGATCGACGACCCCATGTTGAGGCTGTGTCGCCGCATGCTTCGACCATTCCAGACCCCCTCCCCCAATTACTGCTTCAGATGCCAACACCGTAGTGCTGTGCGTGCGACGTCACTTCAATACAGTACCCTTCCAGATCGAATCTTCTCCCAAGTATACGGACGCCACTGCAGCAAACACTGCATGTTACTCGCCAGTTATTTTGGACATGTGCTGATTGTGTATCATGTTCCATTGGATTTTCCTAGCAAGCCCCGTTTCTCGTACTCTGCACGAATCACACGGCGGCATGGGCTGAGGTAACGATGCAAGGCTCCCATTTCAGCTAGGCAGCCACCAGGCACCACCAATGTGCTAGCTATATCTCAAGACGTGGGAAGTCTCTTTTTCAACCATACTCGATACACCTCATTCCAATTGGAAGATAGATACTCTCCTTGGAGGCCCCAAATTACTCCCACGCATCAACTACTCTAAAGCCACACGTTTCTCGGATTCCCATCCTCTTTAGCCTACAAACCCTATTCTGGTCTTTTTTGCGTTCTTCACCAGCATGTTTCGACACCCATCAGGACGAGAGTACTTGAGCGGTCTGTACTATCGCGGTCAGTTCAATGGATGGCGTCAGGAGAAGAACTTCCTTCCCCAGGTTCAGATGGAAGCACATGCCACCATCCTCTCAACCACCTCACGAACAGTGCTTACACAGACTTTCGTCAACCCATCGACTGAGAAAGGAATCCGGAAATGTCGCTACATGTTCCCGCTGTACGATGGGGTCAGTGTTGTGGGCTTCACGTGCCATGTAGGTGGGCGAATTATAGTGGGCGAAGTGAAGGAGAAGGAGAAGGCAAGAGCTGTCTTCCGAGAAGCAACGGCGAGGGGGGAGACGGCCGGCTTACTTGAACAATTACCAGACGCTTCTGATGTTTTTACTACTGTTGTTGGTAACATTCCACCCGGGGCAAAGGTTGTCATTGAAATCACATACCTTGGCGAGCTGAAGCATGACATGGAAGTGGATGGCATCCGGTTCACGATCCCAACCATCATCTGCCCGCGCTATGGAAACTACCCCGGGATCCTGCGTAGCACTGACGCCACCAACGCCATGGGTGGTAGCATCTCGATTACTGTCGATGCAGAGATGGCGGACGGGTCCTTCATTCAAAAGATACAGTCACCGACCCACCCAATCGCCATGACAATGGGAACAACTTCAATTGCTCCAAACGCGGAACCCATCATGACAAAGGCTTCCGCGGCTCTTACCCTCGGAACCGCGGAGCTGGAGGCTGACTTTGTCTTGCAAATCATCGCAAAGAACACTGGAGTCCCAAAAGCCATCATCGAGAACCATCCGACCATCCCGAATCACAGAGCTCTGATGGCTACACTAGTACCTAAGTTTTCACTGCCCCCGGAAAGGCCCGAGATCGTCTTTGTGTGTGATCGCAGTGGAAGCATGTACGAAACCGCAATAGCTCTTGCCAGACAGGCGCTACAAGTCTTTTTGAAATCGCTTCCTATTGGTGTCAAGTTCAACATATGTTCTTTTGGCTCCAGACACTCATTTCTTTGGCCTAGAAGCGTCACATATAGTCAGCAGACGCTTGACATGGCTATCAACCACGTGAATAACTTCGAAGCTGATTATGGTGGCACAGAGATGCTGCAGCCATTGCAAGCAACAATCGAGAAAAGATACAAGGACATGGCGCTTGATATCATGTTGCTCACTGACGGCGAGATTTGGGGCCAACAAGAACTGTACTCCTACCTCAACCAGTCCGTTCTCGAAAGCAAAAATCCGATCCGAGTCTTTACCCTGGGGGTTGGGACTGGTGTATCACATGCGCTTGTTGAAGGCATAGCAAGAGCTGGGAATGGCTTTTCGCAGACGGTTGGTGAAAGTGAGAAGATGGATACGAAGGTTGTCCGCATGTTGAAGGGAGCATTGTCTCCGCACATTACCGACTACACTCTCGAAGTCAAGTACAGCAACAAAGACATATCGATATCTCCTAGCGACGACGATCTTGATGATTTTGATGATTTTGAAATTGTTGAGAAGGTTGTCGATAGTCTCAAGGTCAAGCTTGATCTGAGTAAAGAGAAAACAGACCTCGAACAGACCGTGAGTTTTGCGACAAGGATCCTCCATATCATATCCACTGACATTAGCCAGAAGCAACCCATCTCCCTATTCAATACGGCCGCAAATCCCGAAGACGAGATTCTGGTAGCCCACAATGAGACGGGCGAACAACGCTACGCGCACCTCCCCAGCATCCTTGTACCAAAGATCCTTCAAGCGCCACAACAGATCCCTTCACTATTCGCCTTCAACAGAACAACAGTGTATCTCTTGTTAGGTCCCGAAGCCCCACAAGCAACGCCCCAATCTGTTGTTCTACGCGGAACGAGCGCCCACGGGCCGCTTGAGCTCGAGATTCCTATCCAGGTCCTCGATACACCTGGCGAAACCATCCATCAGCTTGCCGCTAAGAAAGCCATTTCGGAGCTGGAACAAGGCCGTGGATGGACTTCGCAAGCGAAAGACGAATCTGATGTTCTGATCAAGACGAAATTTGAGGGTCGCTATGAAGACATGGTTGAACGAGAGGCTGTGCGCTTGGGCGTGCAGTTTCAGGTTGGCGGCAAATGGTGTTCTTTTGTTGCTGTAGAAGCAAAAAAGAACAATAATGAAGCGCAGGACGAAAGGACTAAGGACTGGAAATGGCTGGAGGACGAACCTATTGCAAACCCGCAGCCTCAGCAACATCAAGCTCATAATCCTTTTCTCCGCAATTTCAGTCCGGGTTCTATGAATCAGCCACTGCCAACCCCGTTCAATAGTCGGCAATTTGGTGGGCCAACACAAGCCCTAAATAGCGGCTACTCTGGCGACAACTGCGTGCTCTTCGGCTCCGCCCAAGCCACCAGTCAATCTACCATCCAAGGAGTGCAACAGCATGGCCTCGGTAATAACAGCACCGGACTGTTTGGTGCTACAGGGGGTAGCACTTACAATGCCTCTCTCAAAGGCACGGCAAATCATGCCCCAACCAACACTAGCAGCCTTTTCGGCTCCTCCACTTCCTCCGGCCTCTTTGGGCATGCCTACACACAGCAACCACAAAACACCGGTTACTCGATGCAGCCTAGTAGTGGGTTATTTGGTGTGGGAAGTAACTCTAGCAATGCAACTCTTTTTGGGCAGGCAACGAGCTCTGGAAGCAATGGCCCTGGTATGTCTCATGCTACGGCTAACCCAGTCGCACTGCAACAACAACAACAACAACAACAACAACAGCAACAGCAACAGCAACAGCAACAGCAACAGCAACCGAAAAGTCACGCTCAAGCTTTGCAAGACTATCAGATGGGACTCATGATGCTCCGGCAGGACAATCCAAGGCGTTTGAAGATGGTAAAGGTGGAAGACACATCGCCTTCACACATGGGACAGCAACAACAACAGATTTCGAATGCATTTGCAAACCCTCCGATGGCAAGTTTCGGAGCTCCCGCTCCGACACCATCTACGTTCGCTCATCCTTCAAAATCTACTCTGACTCCTTTCACCCCTCCAGTAGTTGCCCTAAAAGGCGAACCGCTCCTTCACCATCTCATCTCTCTACAGACTTTCGCAGGCTCTTGGGTATATAACTCATCTTTACTCAAATCTCTTGGTTTGGATGAGGCGGCTGTGAAGTCTAGCATTCCTATTGGCGTGAGTGAGACGGCTTTTACTACTGCGCTTGTTATTGCAGTATTTGAAGAAAGATTGAGTGAGTGGGAGGGTAGTTGGGAGCTGGTTGTTGACAAGGCAAAGACTTTGCTGGAGAGTAATGTCGGAGGTACGGCAAGGGCGGAGGAGATTATTGCGAGGGCGAAGGAGTTGTTGGAGAATTAAGCTGGGACTTGAGTAGATACGGGGTAACATCACAATAGAGCCTATACGCTCCGAAATATACACCTATATATCGTAATACGGGTTACCCACCAGATACCTGTAGATATCAGATCTCCGCCAAATATCTTTCATGGTTCAATCACCTCCACCCCCACAATATCCTTTATCATGGTATTGAGCACCAAGGTTCCGAAAACTGACTAGTACGAAACTGCAAAGAAAGCTAGGGTCGCCGGAGACTAGCTGCTTACCCCTGTCGGCCAAATCACACGTGCATACTGCCGGCGCCATCATGAATCTGTCTCAACTGCATTCACTCCAGTCAAATCTGCCTGCGCACACGGCGCGACGGCGTCAATAGTTTGAAGCTCCCAACTTAATACAACTCATGGGTCATTATTGTAACTTTTTCTTTAAGTTGTTCTATGGTTTGATTTGCACAGCAAAAGATCGTGATTTTGACTAAGAAGAGGCAGTCATCCTACCAACTCAAGCGCAGAAGCCAAGGCAAAGAAACGCCCCAGCTTAATATATGTATGTCATACCACCGTTCACATTCACACCGCCACATTTCGAATACGAATCGGGTGCGGTGTCTGATGGGATTGGCTGGACCTGCCGTTTGCAAATCAGATGGATCAAAACCTTACATTTCAAGGATGATATTCACCGAACAATGAAGCTGGGGGAGTGACGTGATCTTTCCTTGAATCGTTGATCTGACTAGTTTGAAGTATAGGAACCTGTTCTCTTCACAGCAGCAAATTTTCACAAATTTACCATATCCCTAAATGATGATCTCCCCATCTAATTTCTCCGCCAACCTACTTGTCATCATCCTCGTATAACCAACAGTTCGCACCATCCCTCTATAGGGAAGGTTTTGGCTCGTATAACTCGGCGTGATAAATAGAGTGCATCTGACATCCTCTGTCACCAATAAAGCTCGCTCAAAAAATCCAAGTTAAATACTCTTGTTTCCTAGAAAAAATAGCTGCTTACCTACCTACCTACCTACCTATCACATCTGTTACATCCATATAAACTCCCAAGTCCTTCACCAAAAAAAAGATGCGCTTCACAACCCTCGTCGTCCTCCCCGCCGCGGCCCTCGCTGCAAGCATCACCTTCAATGGCGTCCGCGACACGGCCTGCCAGCGCTGGGACGGTAGCTACGCGACTGTGACTGCAGCGCAATTGAAAAAAATCATCGTCGACAGTTACCCTTCCGCCAAGCTGGAGGGTGATTCCGACCGTGCCTGGGGATCTCCATACTACGAGAAGATTTGCCCGCCAAACTCCGACAATAAATACGCATGGGTAAGAAGAAGCGTGTTTTTCTCTTCTTTCCAATATCTGCTTCTAGTAAACGTTCTTCTTCTTCTTCTTCTTCTTTGGCTGACTAAACTTTATCAATACAGGTCACGGTCCCGCAGTGGACTGAGGGCGCTCCCGCCGAGGTGGCATCGCAGAGTGGTATGTTGGCTGTCATCTACTACAAGGAAACCAATACGTACAACGTTTGTGGGTATTTGGCGGCGATTCAACATAACATCCCATATGCTGGGCTCTGCAATGACGCGTGAGGGTAAAGGGGTTGTGAGGGAACATGCCGTTTTTTACCATTGTTAGGGAAGATGGATCATAGGATTTGTGTGTGTGTGTGCATGATACCGAAAATTATCTTGCTAGATTCAATCGAGTCAGATTATGTGAGAAAATCTTGTTTGAGTGAGCACTTGAATATCACACCAGGAAAAGGTTTCTCTTGAGTGTCTGGATACTGTGTAAAGCCGCTGGTACCTTTCGGATACGTAGGGGCAATTAAGCACAAGTGACTGGTTGTGAGTAGATTTTCCTATTGCTTATGCTGGCTTGTCTCTACAGAGTCTTTTATTGTTCACGCGTAGGTCATCTTGTAACACGACGAAGGAATACATGGAGTAGTGTATTTTCTGTATCACAAAGATTCAACCTCCGTTGATACAGCTGTGTACAAGGCACCACACCGATAACTGCCGATATTTCAATCCTTGTCTGGCTATGGTGCGTAATGGTCAAAGATTAGAGGCAGAAATATAATATCATTCGTGATTCCTACGTGGCTGTGAAAAAAAGTGGGCATCTAGGTATCGGTAACCAAAGCAGGGCTTCACTTGGTTCACAGTATCATTCACACACACGCGTGCTCTATTCCATCACTTGTAGCTCCACTCGCTCTCAAAGTCTTCAAGGAAATACACTGTGTGAATTGTATTACTACTAATGTACTGCATAGTGAAACTGTGCCACAACAGCATCATAATACGCTTGAAACTTTCACACGCTATAGACAGAACAGTACTCTGCGTGTTCCCCTATAAGAGAAGTTTCCGTTGCACAACTTACCTTCGACTGAGTACCCACAGACAACCACAACACCACCATGGCAGCACAGCAACGAACCCTCCACCGCAGCCCCTCAGCCCAACTTCGCAAAGAGAAGATGGAAGCAGAGATCCTCTCCTTTGGGCCCCGTGTCTTCCAAAACGTCGCCGCCTCCGAAGCCAGCAAACAAAACACTCCAATTTTCACTCGCTCGCTAGTCCAACGTGCAGCGCGCGAGGTCGAATTGGTGCGCAGGGGTAAGGGCACAATAGGCGAGGGTAGAAACACTATCACGATCCCGCACATGCGCGGTTGCGGAGTGATCGAGATACGGCTTAGGCGACGTGGTGCGGAAACAGCTTCATTGAACTGGCTTTCTATTGTCGCGATAGCAGAGCTTGAGGGTAGAACACCAGGCTATTACATCACAACCGGTAATCAAAAACAGTTTGACGAATACTCTGATATCGAGATGCTGAAGGGACCGATTGACATGTTCGTGTCAACCGATCGTTTACATCACATCTGGAAGCGTATAAAGCAAATGCCTATCCCACCTGCGCTAGAAAGCGTAAAGGGTTTCGAGCCGATAGTGCTAGAGAGCAAGATTTGGCGGAGCCTGCAGAGCCGGCTAGATGTGCTGACTGTGCGCATTGAGAATATCGTGTGTGTGGCGTTGGGCCGGCATGAGGATAGTAAAGAGGGGGTGTCGTTCCGGGCTAGTACACAGCACCTACTAGCTTGCTTTGCTTCAAAGTACTTGTCGCAACGCTATGCTGGGGCTTCCGGCGTTACACCCTCCATACCCATCTTAGCCCGCGATCCAGCCTACACGTTTGAAGATGTGCGTCTCCTTTCGCATCTTGAACCCCCAATCACCGTCGTCTCGGACCCGTACCAGTACCTTGCCATCACACCTTCAACGCTCATCATCGCTATTTGCGCGCCGGTGTTAGTCCCATTTCTTGACATTGCGGCTGATATATGCTTCCCGCCGGGTCCGGCGGCGATTCTGTCTCATGAAATTGCGAACCATCCGTGGCACAAGGACGGGTTGGTGGTTACATTTGAACTGTGGACTCCGCGGGTTGGTAGGATGTTGGAGGGCATGGACGTAGTGTGGCTGAATGGTGAAGACGGCGCGCAGAATCGCGTTGACCAGGAATGGGGTAAAAATTTGCACTGGTATGCGCGGAAGGAGTAGGTCTCGAAGCGCTGGTACTGTGTCTCATCTCCTGGGATAGATTTCTATCACCCTTGATTTTTTTTTCTTGCGATTCAAAGCTGTCTAGTTACTGTATTGATGATTCGAACATGATTGTTTCGATCAAACCTGCTAGTTTTACATGCGTTGCCTGTGAACTACGTATCAAATCTGTGCTGTATGTTATCATGTAGAGTGTAACGAGAACGAAGCTGCCCGATGTCGCGCTGAACTGATCTTATCTCAGCTGCCAAGCCACACGGGTTCTGCATAGCCCCGCTACGACGCCGGCTAAGCGGCTTCCGAACGCCCTCAACGCGGCTGAATGAACGCGTGTGGAAATGGGGCTTATTACGATGATCAGCTGGAATGCAGATCGTGAAGGGCATAGGGAGGTTGGGTTGGGTTATATCGTGGGGTTGGTATGCGCCGGTGGCTGCGTTGTCGCAATTTGTGGATTCTCTTTCCTCACCAAGCACGCATCAATCGTACGCCAACACTAAGAAGAATTTCAAGAGACGGCTGTGGAACTAACTTGAGAGAGAGTCATCATTCTGGCTGTGCTGATAGTGTGTTTCGCCGACTCATACTGCGCGGTGAGCGTGACGGGAAAATAGCGAAGGCTGCCTTAAGGAGGCTGTGCCGCAACACGTTGCCGTCTTTCATCAGCCTCTAAACAAAGATACTTATTGTACATTTCACCCCCAACTGTCACTCGCCACAATCCACATCTTAGCACCTACGCAGCCGAAAAAAAAACAATACCGCTGCGATGGAGTATACCCCAACAATCTGCGAGCCATTTCCCACGGTAGATACGAACGCCATGACACTACCACACGATCACGACGCGCCAGTCCTAGACACAGCAATTTCCTCCACCGCGCATGAGCCCTTTTCTCTCCACTACGACGGCCCACTCTATACAGAGATAAACATCCCATTACCTCACGTGCGGATGAATGCCACCCAAGATGCAGCCCAAACGACATCCTCAGCACTCCCTTCAGAGGTGGCAGCAGACAAAACCCGGCCACGTTCCCGCACATTATCTTCCCTATCATCCTGGCGTAACCGCCGCTCCTCATCCTCATCCTCCACATACACGCCTTCACTGTCTAGCCCGAAGGAAAGTGAAGAGTGGCCGCGGATCCGCAAAGATGTAGTGAAGTCGAGGGAAGTTAACGCAATGATGGACTTGAGGCATCAGAGTAAGAGGGGGAGGAGTGGGACGGTTGATGCGCTTGCTGTTGTACCGGCCGTTCTCGTGCTCTCTGCTGAACTGTTCACACCGGGTACTGGGGACGCTAAGGAGGGTCGGAGAAAAGACAGTGGAGTAGGGAAGTGGGAGGATGGGATTAGGTGAAGAGCTTGAGCGATTGAATAGAGCCCCCTATTACTTAGAGCTTCGTCTCAGCACGCTGTCCGGAGCATGTTGGGTCTCCACGATGCTGTGGTGCCTGAGAGGAGGAGTCACCCAGTGTTTTTGCGCATGATCGGAGACGGTTCAATACAAACCAGCATGGCGATTCCGCGTGTACGAATAGTCCACGCGTGCAACGAGAGTTGGAGATTGCAATAAACCCAGTCTGTCTTACAGAACTTTGGAAGGAAGGGTTATACCATACACAAGGCTAAGCCCCGGGGGTTGTGGAAGCCAACCTTGATGAAGGAGGCCAAAAAAAAGACACATCATGCACAGGTAGGTAGTTTTAATAACATTGTACATCATCACAATAATTCCAAATACATCTATACTCGCCTGTGCCTCTGCACGTTAACTTTCGGTACCTCTAAAATAGGGTTTAAACGGGTTCCTTTCCCGCAAGGCGCACAAAAGATCGGAAAGACTAATAGGTATTTGCGCTACTAGAGCAATACCCTGACCCCCAAGATTGCGAAGTACAAACCCTACATGCCGACAAGCCGACAAGCCGCTTAACTGTAGTGATGCTTCCCTACCAGCCAAAGTCGACCAACAGACCAGTCGTAATCTTACCTGCGATGATTGGGCGGCTAGATATGAGAGATGAACTCCAGTGCGTAATGCCCGCCCTCCCCTTTTCGGAAGATTTGGATCTCGCATTGTCAAACTTGCTTTATCTGATCGTGCTCAGACTGCCTACTAGTCCTTACTCTCTCCTCTCCACAACGCCGTCCCGTTCACTAGAGCCAAAAGGGGGCCATTCTCAACGGCCTTAGTGCCTCACCCCACGGAAACCTTGATTCAATATCGATTTTGGGCTGATTATGCTCCACCATAATTGCCATTGCCAGCAACATGCCAAATCACTGCATTGCTTCTCCCTGGCCTCTCTCATTCAAAGTAAATGGCTTTGGTAGACTTGGCACTGTGGCCCTGCCCGAGCCTGGTCGATCATTTGTGGCGCATGCTCCACGTGTGGTCGTTTACCACGTTGTTGAGTGAGTTAAGATCGTGGGTTGTTGATCCTCCGGCGAATGGGCGACCAGGTAGAGCAGGAGTAGCAGGCCTATAATGATGCCGAAAACAATACCTAGGGCTGCTGGGGACGAGAATTGCCCATTGCTCTCGCGGGCTATCTCCTTGTATCTGCCCAGGCAGGCGCGGATCTGGGTAGAATGGAGAGAAGCACAAAAGACGAGCACTTTCATTAGCTCGTTGCAAAGCGAACATGTGTGTTTGACATTCGTGTGAAAGTATGTGTAGCCTAAGGACCTAGGGGGCCTTGCGGTTCACCTGTCCTGATGTCTCGGCCTCCCTCTTCTGCACTGCCCAACGGACAACCTCACCATGACGCTCGATATGCGCATGGCTAACTATCAGAGACGACGGCTGAGGTTTGTTTGCTGAGGTTCACTCAGGAAACCGTCGTCCTAGTTAGGTCGACGCATCGAGTAAGAGATTGTCGTTGCGCCCCTGCCGGCTCCAAAGCTCCCGTACCAGTGCATGTTCTCGGCCAGGCTATAGTCGATCTTCTTCGACGTGCTACCGTACCTGCTCGGCCGAACCCAAAGATCGTCAAGGGAGAAATGATGGATAGTTGCTTTTGCCGTTGCTAAGCTCCAACAGTCGCATGGAGCATTCACCTGTACCACGGAACAGATGAGAAGCAAGACTGGATTCTGAGACCCCTTCGACGTGCGCAATTCCGGCTTATGAGTGTTTTCCTGTTACGAGGTTATAGGTGGCCAACACGAAGGCTGAGGTAGGTGAGGACGTTGGAATGTGTGCAGGCGGTCGGAGGCATGGGCGAGTTGACGTCATGCCCATTTCGTACCTTTTGCAGTTGCCCAACGCTGCGTTGTCGAACATCTTCATCCACCAACAATCTGCAAAGCTTCAGCTCAACAGCTGGCCTTTATTTTCTTATGCGCTGGCCAGCTGCGGCCACAGGCTTCCCGCATATCCGATGTAATCTTGCATATATTGCATACTCAGCCACGATATTCCTGGCTGCTGTCGTCAGCGTACCCAGTGCTGTCGTACTCGCAACACCACGTCCGTTAGGGTATTGACAGGAGATAACCGAAAAACCGCATCCAACTCTTGTGCCTCCGGCCATGCGCACTCGACGTTTCATACAGTTCAAGGGTGGGTGTGTTGGTGTTCATACTATAATCGGCGATCTGCGCAAAAGCAACACGCAGGCAATGCACACGCAGTCGTACCACCCTCGCCAAGTAGCCTTTCACCCTCGCCACCGGCTATTGGTCCGATACGAGAGGGAGCCGTCACCCCACGCGGGACCTCTAACACGCTGCGGTCCGATGAGGGTGTGGCACAAGCTCTGATAAGCCCCAAGTAAATCGAGGTGGCTGCGAGTGGATAATTGCCGTGCTCAGCTGCTGCCATGGAGGTTAGCCTCTCTTGTCGCCTCTGCATCTAGACACATTATCAGCTTTGTTCTTCTTCCTTTTTCCTTTTCTGCGGTCGCTATGTATCAACGTCTCCCCGCCGTTTGTACTTGCGAAACATACGACGCTCATTTGTAACCTTTGGGATGGACGCCTTTCGATTCTCGAGTTGCGCTACAACATGATCCTGCGGCGATTGCGGCTATCAATATCCAGAAGCCCAACACATCCATCTACTGGCGTCAGCGGTTTGACTGTGTGACGAAACGACAATGCAACTGCCATTTAATCAGGAATCATGGATCTGGTACACATGCGCGGTATGCATGATTGGTGCAAGGCTGTGAGTATGTTTCCATGCACTGTTGTGGGCGTGCCCATACTTTCAGACGTTGTTCGGGAGGCAGATCTAACAGGCGTGCGTGTATACGCCTGAAAAGACTGGTTGCGTTATGGGCGCCCCGTTTGGTTGCGCAGATAACCTCGTACCCCCCCTCTCGTATTGTGTCACCTGCAACACGGGCAATGCACAATGGTTCATCATGGCATTTGAACACATCAGCTGACCATATTCATCTTACAGCATCTCCCGGAAAATTCTCTTTCGTTCAGTTAAAAGTCTCCAGTACGATGACTGGATCATGGGCCTTTTTGTCACAGCCTCATACACTGTCATGATTGTACTTTCAAACAGATGGCTCACAGTCGGGTCGAATCTCGAGCCCGAAGGTTTCGATTTCAGCGCACTTACCAGCAAAGAAATATCCAGGAGAATACATGGGAGTAAGCTTGTGATTGTTGTGGAACAAATGCACATTGCTGTACTATGGTCCTGCAAAGCATGTCTGCTAGTCATGTACCACCGCATAACACGTACCGCAATGCACAACGAAAACATCGCCATCAAGATTCTCGCCGTTTATACAGCACTCGGATTCGTCGTCATAGAGGTTCTCTACTTCGCAGCCTGGTGTAGACCATTCCGTCAGTACTATGCAGTACCCACCAGTTCATCGCAATGCAATGCGTTGGTCCATCACCGAATCGTCAAAGCCGTCTTCAACATATCATCGGACCTAATCATGCTATGCATCGCCTTGCAGATGCTGATCCGGTCGTTACTTCCCATGAAGAGGAAAATCATCCTTTGCGGCATCTTCTCTCTCGGAATCTTCGTCGTTACTGCGAGCATTTTGAACATTTATTACTCCTTCAGCAACCCGTACAAGTCCACGTGGATATACTGGTATGTTCGAGAGTCTTCAACCGCCATCCTTGTGGCCAATCTGCCTTTTACCTGGACAATACTGCGCGAAATCTTCGAGCTGGGACAATTCGATGAGGCCAACCCGCCGCCGTGGACTTACCATTCATCCCGGACGGCGGGTGGTCGCAAGACGGCACAATTGCTTCATCACCAAGAAGGTACTGGTGTACGAACAGGAACCAGGCGTTCACCAAACGTCAGCACTGGAAGCAATAGCACGGGGGCTCACAGTATGACTCTAGTGGGCTCAAATACTACAAAAGAGCATTGCAAGTCACCGGCCAATAGTTACCGATTTGAAGATGCCGACAAGAACTTTCTCGCAAGAGGCATTCAGGCTCATGACTTTGCTCCTGCTGTCCTACGGACTGGCACAGTCAACATTGAGCTCGAAACTGGTTCTATCCAAGAAGGCGTATCCCGACCAGTCTCCCCAAATTACACCTTTCAACGGAGCAAACCCGTTCCCACTCCACCGAAAATCACCCAGGACGGTACAGGCGGGTTTTACATTAATGACCGTCCGATATCGCCACCTCCTCGCGCGCACTTTACCGCCTCGGCAAATCGATCACGCGATGGCAGTGTAGCAAGTTCGCATAGAAGACCCATGAGCCCAGCATCTAGCTACGTTAGTAGCACGCTCGATAGTCGGTGTGCGAGCCCTTCAAGCCAAAGAGGAGCAGCAGCAGCACATGGCGCAGGGGGAGGCAGGAGCGCCAAAGACCGAAGGAAGCGGACCAAGATGAGTGAACAATGAAAAGTTTGCAGGCGTTGAATGACTGTCATGTTCAGAGATACCCCCCTTATAGTGAACTAGTTTGTTATCTTATATTAATAGCTTCCAGAACAGTAATGTCAAATGCCAAGAGATGTTTTCGGCTTTTTTCTTTCTTCTCTTAAGCTGCTACCATGAATAGAACTCTTATTAACCTAATTTTTTTTTGGTATACTGCATATTTTCGCACAAAGTGAATATGTAATCCCCGAATACCTAACGCACAGGTTTTCTGTCTTGCTTGTTTGTTTTTTCTCCTTCCCTCCCTCTCTTGATATCGACCAGACTCCTACATGTCCCTTTCTCCCTCTCCACTCTTTTCCAACGAACCAAGAGAAACGGAAAGGAGAAAGATGGAAGGCGAGGGGGCCTTGCGGCGACGCTGAGATGTGCGTGGGTATGCAACACAAAGGGAAAAAATCAATGAGATCAGGGCGCGACAGATGTAGAGAGAAAGATGGAAAGAAAAGAGTAAACCAACAAAGTTTCCCATGGTAAAAGAGGTTCCCAAACAACGACGAGAACGTGTAATATTTACATATCTACATAGTCTGCTCAACAAGGTCATGCATGACAAAGAAGAAGAAAAAATAAGAGAATGAGAGAGTGGTTATCGTAGTAATTTATCGTCTTACCGGTTCGGTATTCTGCCTATTTTCCCAATTCCAATTCCAATTCCAATTCCAATCCCGTTTTTTTTCTCTCTTTACCAATACCAATCATTACACGTGTCTTTAACAAAGAAGAAGAAGAAGAAGAAGAAGAAAAAAAAAGGGGGGGGGAAACCAGCCTCCTTTCCTTTTTTTTCTGTTTGGAAAACAATAAAAACAACAACACCCACACCAGGCATATCCAGATGCTCCAATTTTGTGTGTGTGTGTACATGTATACATATACCTCCCTCGCGAACCAGCCATATCCCTAGCTCATCCAGAACCCAGGTTCTGTGGTCATCATGACAATTAAAGAAAAGAAAGAAGAAAAAACGCGCCTCGCAATGCAAATCAACATCTTTCCAAAAACGTTCCTTTCGGCAAGTCGCTTACTCACTTCAAACCCTTTGCATGTATTATATCCTGCCACCCTCAACAATTTGCCTGCCAATCAATTCAAGCTCACCGCTCTCAGCAGTGCGTCGGCGTTCGAGTACCCATCTTCCTTCCCCAGCCTCGTCATGCTCGCGCACATATGTAACGCTGTCCGCCGCACTACCCTTCCGACTGTGTCCACGATTCCATCCACCATTGCTGCCGTTGGGGGTGATGGGACTGGAGTTTGATATCGGGGAGAGCCCCATCGATGGTCGGCGGGGTCCGCCTGCTGATGTGGACACGGTCGGTGCGGAGGGCGAGGAGAGCGAGGTATCAATGGAAGGTGGGTTTGGCGGTCGGTTGTGATGTTGTGGGAAGCAGGGCGAGGGAAGTGGCATTGGGAATGGCGAGATGGGGAGGGTGGTGTTGGAGGGCGGGGAGATGGGCATTCCAGTCGGTGACATAGCGAGACTAAGGTTGTGCTGGGCATACAACTCGGAAATTGGGGGCAGGAGTGGTGCTTCGTTGCCGACAGTGTAGCCCATTGGGCTGGACAAGCTGTTGTAATCGCTGCTTGTCAGTGTAGGACTCTCCGGACTTTCTTCGCCCTTTGATCCTTGTTCGCTGGAGCGGCTAGATTCGTACGCGCCATTAACAGCGTCCATCAAGCCATCATCGTCTTCCCCTTGCATTTCTCCGCTTTCCCGTGAGCTAGAGGGATGCTCTCTCATACGATTGCCGACAGGGCTTGAGGTCCGCGGCAAGAATTGCATGCCCATAGGCGATGAGGTCCGCGGACTGTTGGACACACTACCCGGCAAGCTATTAGCACTACCACCAAAAGCCCCCTTGCGTAACCGCAAAAGTGCATCAAGGCTCAGCTCTTCCTCATCTGTTCCAGGAAAACCGTAGGGACTCAGACGAGCGAGATGTGCCAAGCCGGGGCTGGTGATGGGCTGCTGTCCGTCGCGGAAGTGGTTGAGACTGATGAATGAGTTGCGCGTGCTGTATTCGCTGCGCTCTGTAATAGGTGTCAAGTTGGGTTCCCGCACAGCGTTGCGCCCGCTAACTGTTCGACCAATTCCTGATGGGCCAAAGACACCACCCCAAGCGCTGGGTGACTCGCCAGCAGCAGAAGCGTAGAAACCAAACTCTTGACCGTAGAACCCTTCATCGTCATAGGCCAATGCTTCGGCGTTTGCAGCAGCGATGATTGGATCGTCTTCCATGGCAGAGTCAAAGTCGCTGTATTCGTAGTCGTCCACGAAGCTAGAGTCCATACCATATATATCATCGTCCATTGGGAAGCTGATTGTGTCGACACTAAAGCGGCCGTCGTCGGGGACCAGGCTTGGCCGCGAGTTACTTAGTGAGGGCAATTCGTCAGCATCAGAGCTAACATGGCCCGCATCGACGCTCGCTTTCCTGGAGAAACGTCCTTCGGCTTGCGCACGGGTCGCTGCATCCGCCAAAGCACTATGGTATGCGGCTAGGTTGTCGAAACTGGGCACCGAATTTTGTTGCGCAACAGACGTCTTGCGTGCAAGTGAAGGCTCCAACTTGTTCCCACCCTTTGACATTGTGTCGTCATCCGCATCGTATCCGGTCTCCGAGTTTACGAGATCGTACGGGCGAGTTTGGGGAATACCGGGCGCTGATTCGCCTTCGACAAACTTGACTTTCCGCTCATATAGCGGCCCGTTGGGGTCGTCGAATACGCTCTCGTCAAACTCGGTAGCGGCGACTTCGTCTTGATCGCCAATGAGGCCATCATCAAAGTACATGTCGTCATCGAGATCGATATTGTTGAGGCTCTGTTGGTTGCTTGGGGCTGTGACATCCACAGGTGCATTGGTTGCATTGGCGAGCGATGAGTCTCGCGTCTCATCTAGACCTGTTAGGCCTAGACCACGTGTCTGTATATTTGCTGCGCTCTGTCCATCAAATTGACTAGGCATGGGTGACATGTGCAACTGCTGAAGCATCTGCTCCGACATGGCGTATCCAATACGGTTCCCGTTCATGTCGACCGGGGTCGGTATCTGTCCCAGTGGGTTTAATGGGCTCATCAGATTATTCATGCCTGGTTGTATGGACAAAGACGAGAAATCGAAAGCGTTGATGCTGGAATCCAGCGTTTGGTCTCCTAGTCCCCCACCAAACTCATCTTCCTCGCCCAACATTGGTATTTCCTCATCATACCCACCGTCCATGTCATAGTCATCCATGCCATACTCATCGTACTCGTCTTCAACAGAGTGTGTAGATATCCGCGCCTGCTTCTTCTCCGCCTCCTTTGCTTTGTGCCGCTCCTCAAGGAGCTTCTCCTGCGCAGAATCCGTGCCGCCCGAGGTTTGGAAACTGAATCTGGAGGCTCGACTGCTAAAGTGCGCAGGTAGTCCAGCCGGTTGAAACGAGGGATCTGTAACAGATGTTGCTCTTGAGCGTGCTGGGGGCGGGGGTGTTTTTGTAGACTTTTTCTTTCGCGGTGTAACATCTGTAGAGACATCAACTGGCGACTCGGACTCTTGTACTGGGGAGAGAATGGAGGGCCCGTTATCGAAGGTATGCATTGACTGCCGGGGCGGTGGTAATGATTGAGGAGGAGGAGGAGGAGGAGGAGGAGGAGGAGGTGGTGGTGGTGGTGCTGTCTGAGGGGGAGGTGGCGGCGGTGGCGAGTTCTTAGGTTGTGGTGGGAGAGGAAGGGGAGGAGGAGAACGTCTAGGCGGCGCAAGTTGGGCAGAATTTCGGGCAAGGAAATCGTTGTTGACTAATTGTTCCGCTCGTATAGCGGCCTGTGACTGCTCATAGCTGGTGTCATCGTCAAAGTGCTCGTGGAAGACTGGGGTATGTTCTCTGTCCATCTTCGGTGGGCTGGCGCGATTGATTTCCTGCTGCGCCTCCCCTCCCTCAGTTGTGTTGCTAGAGTAGCCCCTATTGAGCCTAGGCGCATTGAAGTCGTGCACAATCTTTCCACGAATCCTGGGGTCGTAGTCATCGGGCATAGGCGGGACATTCGAGGGCGAGCGTTGGGTAACGAGCGACTCATCGGCGAGTGGATCTAGTGTCTGACCGGATCGTCGTCGCATGAGGAGCGTCATTGGGTTGCGCAGGTTCATTCTGGATTTTGACTTGGTAGGCATTCCTGTGGGTGCAGATGTTCGCGAGTTGCCGGTGAGCTTGTCGCTGATGCCACTCAGTAGCGATGTTTGTGACTTTGAAAAGGTCGTGTAGCTGGGTGACATGACGGAGTGGGTTGAGGACTGCGATGGCGTCTCCGACTGTGACATGCCCTGTCCTGGTGGGTGCTGGCTCGTAGGCATGGCTGCCGAGAAGGATGGCACGGAGAGCGACTTGTTCTCTTGGGGCGGGGAGAGCATGCTGCGATGTTGAGGTTTGGTGCCGCTGCTTCCCCCAGTACTGGGTGAGTGCTGGCTAGCCGTGTATGGGGAACGATTAGGCGAGGCAGACGTTTCAAGCTTCGAGGCAACGCGCGTAATTGGCGGGAGCTGAGGCGGAAAGGGCGATATGGGCGAGGCAGAGGCGAGGCTGGCATTGTCGTTGAGGCGCGGTGAAGGGAAGTAGTCGGTGTTATGCGATGCTGGCGAAGGCAATGGGTAGGCCGCGGGACCGGGGACGGGCTCTGTGGAGGCCAGCGTCGAGGCATTGCGCTTCGCATGGCCGGGCCTCAGCTTGGAAAAGATGCTCGAACCTGAGGGCGCCATGACGGTGTTTCGTGTTCCTTTGACGCGGCGGCAGGGAGTGAGGGTGGGTGGGGGGGGGACGAGCTGG
>Ga0265780_10002344_pt1 | contig 25753 bp, 22 predicted proteins | sample P1T30metagenome_FD_192432 | JGI IMG/M metagenome (GOLD analysis project Ga0265780, IMG submission 192432) | Plant litter microbial communities from East Loma Ridge, Irvine, California - P1 T30 | ecosystem: Environmental > Terrestrial > Plant litter > Unclassified | place: USA: California...
GGGAAATGACCAAGAAAAGTTTAGCACGCCAACAGCGTGACGAAGTCGCCAAGAACGTAAAACAGCAAGGCGTGAAAAGTCTGTATACCGTCTTGGAAGAAATGTATCAACAACAAGTGGGTCTGTTCCAGCAATACGCGAACATGATCCAACTGATCTCGCATGACGAAGTCAAGCCGCACCTGGTCAACGCCGTCCGTGTGGATGCGCTGCTGTCCGGTATGGCGGTCGATATCGACGATCTGCTGCCGAAAACCCAAACACTGTACGCAGCCCATCGCGGCACCAGCGGCATGCCTGACCCACTCGACGAAGACATCCATTACAACCTGATGCAGATGCAGCAGCAGTACATCGTCTACATGGGTGTGCACCAACAAAACATCATGCCGGTCATGTTCGAACTCGACGAACACCTGAACGCAGCACTGCGTCTCAAGCAATCGATCCAAGCTACCACCGTCGCCGCTGCGACCGCGACCAACGCCGTGATCCAGCAGGCCCAAGTCGCAGCACCAGAAACACCGGCCGTCGCTGCGGTCAACCCATACGAAGCGCCTGCGGTTTAAGGCGGGAAGAACATGTATATCAACGATCCTGACCAACCGATGATGCCAGAACAAGATGAGAGTTCGGCTGCGAAACCAGAAGCTACACCTGTCGAAACCGTAACGCTGTCCCCTACTTCGGCAGACATCGAAGAAATCGACCTGTCCACTGCTGCCTCGGCACCTGGCGCCGAAGACGAGAAGAAAGAAGCACCGTCGAGCTTTAACTGGCCAGCGCCAGAACCACGCAACAACGTTACGATCGACACGGAATACTTCAAGCCGCTCGCTGGCGACTGGGACGATCTGGCCACCACCATCGCACTGCCGGCAGACACCATCGCTCGCACCCTCAACTACGGCGAACAAAATCCGCACGCCAACACCCAAGTCGATTCCGAATCGGGTGAAGCGTGGGCAGAAGTCATTTCCGAGGGGCTGGGCAACGCTACGTACCACGACAACCTGATGGGCGCGGCGCGCCGTGAAGGTGCCAACTACCAGCAACGCATTACGCCCGAAGGCGGCCGACCAATGGCTATCGCGGCACCGCGTTTTGGTGACGACGAAGGTCCGCTGATGACGGGTCCGCGGGCAATGCTGCGTGTGAATGCCCTGATGGGTCGCGGCGCCATCATCCAAGTGCCGCTATGGCACTCGGGCTTCTGGATCACGCTCAAATCGCCGGGCGAGATCGATCTGCTCGATACGCTGCAACACATCAGCGACAACAAGATCATGTTCGGTCGTTCGACCCACGGCCTGACGTTTGCCAACCACGTCGTCGTCAGCAACAGCGCCGTGATCGATCTGGCCATGCGTAACCTGTACGAAAACACCGTCGCTGGTTTCAACACCGTCGAAAAGGTACGTGGCGCCATCAACGCACTCGACATTCCCATGATCGCCTGGGGTCTGGCTGCGGCAGTGTATCCGAAAGGTTTCCAGTTCGAACGTGCGCTGCTCGACAACAAGGGCGTTGCAACACCCGTCGTGCGTCAGTTGCTCAATATCGGCACCTGCCTGTACACTGACCGCAATAGCCTGAACGACTGGCAAATCAGCCACATGTCGCAACGTGCGACTGGTTCGATGAAAGAGACGTCGCTCTCGATCTACCGTGACCATTTCACCCGCGGCAAACCAAAGCTGGTCATGCTCGACGACGAAATCGGCATTACCCTGCGCGTGCCAACGATCGACCAATACCTTAACGCCGGCCAGCGCTGGGTCGATGAACTGGTGCTGTCGGTCACCCAAGCGTTTTCGCAAGACCTGACCGACAAGCAGCGTAACGACTTGATCTACGACCGTGCCAAAGCCACCTCGATGCGTCAATACGTGCACTGGGTCGGCTCGATCGATACGCCGCGTATCGGTAAGCAAATCGTTGATCTGCCGACGCTGGAAATGACGATCGCCAATATGTCGGGCGATGACAAAATCCGCAACAAGTTCTATGAAGTCGTGCAGAACTTCATCAACGATTCGATCGTCTCGCTCATCGGCGTGCCCCAAGTGCATCCGGAAGAAGCCAATCAAGTCGTACCGCGGTTCGATAACATCGTCCCGCTCGATCCGATCGCTGTTTTTTTCAACCTCCTTTACCAAAAGATCCAACAAATCCGTCTGCGTCCGTAGACGATATTCGACATGTCGCCCACCCGCGCTTTGGTGCCGAATTCCAATTCGACCCAAGCCGGGTGGTCGAACTGTTCTTAGAGGTGCTCGCCCCTGTGCTGGCCCACAAAGGACGGTTAAGTGCAGTCGAAGCTGCGCAGGTATTACACAAAGCGTATTTGATCCGTTACAGTCTGGCCACGGAAGCGGAGTTGACGTTGAATCCGGCTGCCTTGGTCATGATGCGGCCTGCGGAAGATCCGTTTTTGGGGACCATGCTGGAAGACCATTTCAGCCATTTCGTTGAGTTAGAGATTTTCCAGTTCATGAGTTGGCCCGAGTACATCGCTCACCCTCGCCATGAACTGGAAATGATCCGTCGTATTGCAGAGAAGCGTCGTAAGCTAAAAAATAGCCAAGACAATAATACTGCGAGTGAACTTAAACGACTGGCTGAAGAAATGCGGTCACCAAGCTAAAGAGGCTAGAAATGGGAATTCGTTATATTGAACACGGTGATATCTTTCAAGATGATGCCCAAGTGTTAGTCTGTCCGACCAATGCCGGCGGCATCATGGGCAATGGATTGGCATTTGCATTTCGTATGCGCATTCCTGGTTTGTTTCCTCGCTATCGTCGACATTGCGCTAAGCATGATCTTGACGACATGGTGCATTTCCCGTTTAAAGCAGAAGATTGCATCGTCTATTGCTTTCACACCAAAAAGAAGTGGTGGATGGATTCTACTACCGCATTGATCCGTGATGGGTTAATGAAACTGATTAACTGGTGTGCGGAGAATGGGATTGAACAGATCGCCTTACCTGCGCTGGGCTGTGGTAAAGGAGGACTTGATTTTGATAAAGATCTCGTGCCTTTGTTGGAAGAACTCCTGAAAGAGTTGGACATGGACGTGACGGTATATTGTCCCGACTATCGTTCTAAAAAGTAGCAAAAAAAAAAAGAGAGCATACTTCTCCCTCTACCCTTTACGGGGTAGAGGGAGTTATGCCGTCAATCGAATTTCTGAGGAACTTTGTTGTTGAGAAGTTCGTATGCTTCCGTAGGATTTTTCATCATGGTTGGGAATTTCTCATGCAGCATTACCGAAGTTACTGCATAGGCGTCAGTGACAAACGCTTTCAACTCACGCACCAAGCGCATTGCTACATTGGCCGAGAGCTCGTTCACGTCGGCCAGCTGGATGTGAATATCGCGCAAATATGCATCCACGATTTTGATGTGACGCAGATCGTAGAGATTTGCTATTTGCGGCAGCACGTCTTGTAACATCACAACAGCGGCTGCCTTGCGATAATTGCCCATTGCAGCAATGTCGAATCCTTTTAAATCGTCCGTCCATTCTTGCAAAAGACCATCGCGGATTTCCTTCAGCGTTTTTTGAGTTCTGTAATAATTCATGGCGTTTTCCTTAATGACGTGTGGCTTGGGAAGGCGGCAGATTACCATTGACGATAAAATCGTAGATGTGCTCGGCTGCGCCATTAAGTGCCGTCACGCCGTAAGCAAATCGAGCGATAGGCGGCACATCCATCTCATCCTGATCGCCGAAGATATAGTAGTTGATGACAATTGGTTGATCAGGGTTTTTGATAAGACGTGGTGAAGTCCATGCGACACGATCACCTTTCACACTAGGCGGGCAGTTAACACGCTTCTCGCCCTTGATCTCCACCACATCGCCCAGCATGAAATAGAACTCGCGATCACGGTGTGGAACTTCGGGTTCAAATTCCAGAATATTTGCGCAGATAAAGTTTTTACCTGTCGGTCCTTTCTGTTCGACCTGAGCCACCAAAGCGCGTTGGATCGTATCGAGTAGGGTTACGTATTGACCGTATTTCATGTTTGTTTTCCTTGTGTTGTTAATTGTGGCAAGTCGCCAAGAGATATTCATCCTGAATAGTTAAATGTAAGGTATCCGGGAGATGCGCACTTTTTGACGGCATAAAAACTACCGACCCGAAGGCCGGTAGCAGGTTAAATCATAGTACCGAAGTAACGCGGCTCGTAGCACAACGCGCGCGTCTTTAACAATTCACGCTTGCGCTCGTGGTACTCGATGTGCTTGATGAAATCATCGCAGCAGAAGTAGACAAAATGCATCTTGCGTTTGAGACTTGGGTCTTTCCGGTTCAAGTCCCTTAAGCGACCAAAGCCTTGGATGTTCGATGGCGACGCATTTACAGCCACTGTCATGATCACGGTCGTTAACTGCGGAATGTCTTTACCCGTCCCTGCCGACTTTAAGGTCGAGACACTGATATCGGATTCCAACAGATTACTAAGCGGATCGTCTTCCACAAAGCGTCCCACTTTCAAATGTGGGAATTCTTTTTGGATGTACTCAGCAAACCGGGTACACATGTCGATGGTGGCAAAGTAAATCAAGCACCGGTCACTCGCACGATGATCCAACTCGTACGTGTAGCGCATGCTCTCTCGCGTCATCTGGAAATAGGCTTTCGTCTTTTCCTTGGACTTGAGAATACTCTTTTCAAACTCCACGTGCGAGTAGCCCATACTGCCTTGGCATTTGATCTCACGCGGCATACGCACGCTGTAATGCAGCGAGTACGCGTTCACGTACTTATTGAACCCACCTTTATCAAACCGCAACGCAGTAGGATAAGCGAGCCGGATCATGCTGTTTAAGAACGGCTCATCATGGAACAGCGTCGCCGACAACGCCACCGAATTGTTCACATGGGTATAAAGATCGAGTTTGAAAACGAAGTGGAAGTTCTCGTGCGCTTCGTCGATGATGCGCAGACCCGCTTTGATCTTTTGAAAAAAAAGTTGGGGTGGATACAAGAAGCCCTCTTCGGCTTCTAAACGGGTCTCGTGCTTTTCGTAATCCTTGATGTAGTTGCCGTAGGTCGTGGAACTGATGATGATGGCGTCGTAAGGGAGATTCCCTTCATCAGCCATAAACATCAATGCTTTGAGCGATTTACTGCCTTGAATGACCGCAATGCGTTTCTTGGCAATGATACAGTTTTGCTGGAAGGCTTCTAACCATTGGCCAATGTACTTCGGTTCGAGCACGATACACATGCGCTCGCCCTGCTTGGCTGCCGCCATCATGGCAGTTAAGGTTTTGCCGCCACCTGCTTGCATGATGACGGCTTTGTTATTGGGACGATCGGTACTGACAATGTATTCAATCGCTTCCACTTGATCCTTGGTCGGGATAAAGTGGTCGCGGATTTCCAACTCCATCGGGTCGGCTTCATACGGTTCGATCGTATTCCACGCAACCATCCCTTCACCATCGAGCTGATGGCGGTACAACAACTTCTTGAAGTCCTCCAAATGGTTAATGTGGTAACGGTATTCGCTACGCGACGCCGTTGAAGCCGCGTAGATACGATCGGGCACGGTAATTTTCGGGCGGCCATAGCCGGCGAATTCTTTCTTGTACACAATGAGTGGACGAGAGAATTCGCGGCAGGCCGCCCTTACCCGTGCATCAGCGCCGGTAATCACGAAGTGATGTGATCCGACCGTGATGGTTGCAGATGTCATGCTGTTTGAGGTTCACCGTAGACTTGGGTTGGCGTATAGATGCCGTCGAACAGGTGGTTCAAGCGATTGGTGTGGATGAAACTGGCCGGATCGATGAGCGCTTCGTATTGTTTCTCGAAGGCCATCAGCACCGACAAACTACGGCCTTTCATCGTCATGGACAACACCGACGGTTGCGAGTTGGTCCATGGCTTTGGCAAGCTATAATCGTTCTGCTCAGACGAGATGATCGTCGTTGCGTACAGAATCACTTCCAAACACGACAGGTTCACATTCAACTTCATGTTCACGAAGTTAAACAGATCCAGAATCATGTTGTCCGCTTTCTCGACGCGCGAACGTTTGCGCATCTCAGCCACACGCGACTCCAGACGGCGGGCCACTTGGTCCACGTGGTCGGAGTTGTTAAAGTGCTTGGCAGGCATGACGAGAATCGGATCGTCCCAGTTCCAGTCTACCATGTCGATCTCGTAACGATCTTCATTGCGCTGGCCGGCACGCTGCTGCGTCTCGGCGCCTGACACCGTGCGGTAACCGTGCTCACGGATGTAGTCCAACATCTCGTAAGACAGACTGGCTTCACGGCTACCGACCACACCCACATCAACACCCACTACATACCCGGAGCTCAGTACTTGGGTTTTGCTCCCCGGTGTTGGGGTGAGAGATGGGTCCATTCCTTCGGCGATCTTGATGTTAAGGACAGTCAACTCGCTGTAATGCTCTTCGGGATGCTCTTGGATGTTATCAACGCTCTTGATGTCGTGCAGGCTTTCAACCTGGCTACGCAACAAGATGATGCTCACGTCTTTGTCTTCGATCTCCTTACTCAGCACGTACGACGAGTTGTTCAGGCCGCCGGCGATATACTTCGTCCACCGGGGATCGATCTCGATCCGTTCCAACGCGCTAGAACGCTCCAGGTGCTTCGCTGACAACAAAGCCTGTGTAGCTTGCTCTGCCATCGTGGTCGCGCACCACTGCCCGATATTGGCGTCTGGTGGGACGTTGATCGCCAACTCACCGAAGCAAGTTGAACACACACCCACCGGATCTTCATGCGCACAATGCAACGTGCTGCGTAGTCGGACAGTTTGTCCTAACAGATGGAACGAATCGGGACGGATCGCTTCAAGGCCGCCTGTCCTCTCATTAAGATAGTACTTACCATTGAGCAAAATCAAGTCGCTCGGGCGCACCACCTCGCCTTGTTCGTCTATCTTGCTGCCGCGAATTTCCCACGACAGATACTGGGTCGAACCACAATCACAGTCTTGGTGGATGTTGCACACGTTCTGCGAGACGAACTGCAACTTGCGCGAGAAGTATTCCGACATACGCAGCGATTCTGCCGCGTAGTAGGATGCCCGTGCAGCGGATCGGGTTTCAATGGCGGAGTCTGCAATCGGGTTGATGCCCTCAACATAACCCGTTTTGATGGTGTGTTGGAAGATCCGCGAGTTCATGTCCGTCGGCCGACCACGGGGACCGATATTCTGGTGCACCTGGGTTTGCTTGAGCAGCTTGGAGCGGTACTCGCGCACCAACGGATTCTTCATCAAGCGGTTTGACTTCTTAAATACCCGGTCGATGATCTTGTACACTTCGTGGATGTGGATCTCACCGCGCTGCACCGCTTGATTGGCAGCGTAAATCTCTTCATCGTCCATTGCTTCATGGAAGTGCAAGATGTCGATGGTCCCCACGTAACGGTCTGCGTATTTGATGAAATGGCAGTAATGATGGTTCATCATCTCCGACATCTGCTTCCACAACGCCACGCGGTTAATGCGTTTGGGGGCGGTGTAATACGTGTCGTAGGTCGACATCATACAGTTGCCGAACATTTCCAGATCGGCCCCGATCGACAGGCGGCCGGGAATACCAGTGGCCTTATCGGTTTTCAGCACGCCACGAATGTGATGCTCTGCCAGCAGGGGCGTGTTGGGATACCGGCGATGGAAGTCCCAAGCATAACTGCTGTAACACGTCTCGACATGGTTGGTAAGAATTTCCTCCTTGTCATCCATCACGAGAATGAACGGTCCCGTGATCCAATTCCAAAGGTCTTCTGCGGCAAACCGCAACAAGTATCGCGCGTCAATGCGTTTTAACGTTGGTGTCATCGTTCTACTTTTATCCAGACAAGAACAACCACCCTGGGTGGCAAGGTGGTTGAACAGATTAATTACGCTGCGTGGCGGACGCTTTCATGGATGTTGTGCATGGCACGGTGCGCCGGGTGCGTTGGACGGTAATTGTCCCACGCCATTTCCATCCCGGAGCATGCCCATACGTGGTTAACAGTTTGCAGGGAACGCGACCCGTCAAGCGGTACGACATTGCGGTCGACCGCCCGTGCGATACGGGTTGGCGATTCTGCTTCGAAGATACTCCAGCACATCGCTTTGTGTGTCTCCACACTGTTGTTACGGTCGAGGATCTCTGCCGCTGTCAATGTGCCCGAATACGAAATCACAATGCGAATTTCCGATTCGCCATACGCTTTAGTAGGTTGGTTACGAATACGCTCCGAATACTTGTCCGCGTTCGAAAGCGTCGCCAACACACCTGCGTGCTGACGGCGCGTCGATGCCACAGCCGAGCCGGTGTCGGCGATCTTTTCCAACATGATGATCGACAACGGGGCGATGCGAATCGGTTCTTCGGTTTCGACGATGTTGCCTGATGCGCCGCGGTACTTGACACGCGAGAAGGTCGAAGGATACAAGCGCTCGATATCGGCCACCATGTTCTTGAGCATGAGGGGATGGTCCGAACGCATATAGAGCACCATCTGCCCTTTGGTCAAGATGTACGACAAGTGACGGATCACGGTCGAACCATATTCCCCGTTGCGGAAGACTGCTGCTTGTTTTGGTACCGTGATTTCATAGAAACCCAGCAGATAATCCCAAGCCGACTTGACGTCTTCTGGGCGCTCACGTTGAACGCGCAGCAGTTCTTGCATCATCGGACCACGACGCTGCATATCGCGCACGCCCAGACGGCGCACCACTTCACGGTACACATCACGCGCCGTACCGTTAATGATGTGTTCATACAGACGACCAGGAATCATGCGGTTGTTCACAGCCGCTTGGTCGAAGATCATCTCTGCACGGTTACCCGCTTCATCCACGGGCATGTCTTCATCTTCCCAGATGGAGACCACCACGCCTTTACCGCCAAACAAGTCGGTGAACTTGTTGCCCATGTTGGGAAGGATTTTATGCCGGATCGTGAACTCCATCCGGTAATCATCGATGCGGGTTTTCTTGTAGACCTTGACAACGGTATTGTTGTCTTGGTTAGGCGCCACCACCGAGATTGCTTCGATGATGAGGTTGTGCAGTTGCGGTTGCAGAACAGGAACACGCCCCAACTCACGCTGGATATCATTCCACCAGCGATAGATCTTGCCCAGGAATTCACGGCGGCCAGCATCGTACTTCAGCGGTTGGGTTTCCATTGCGGCCGGCGTGCCCACCAGACCCGTATTTAAGTCATGGTGCACCTTGATGTCAATCACTTCGCCGTCGGCGACGATCTTTTCATCGAACTGGTAATCGATCCGGCGCATTGCGTTCACGCTCAATTCGGCAATGGCCAAGTCTGGTCGCCAGGTGCGTAGGGCCATCAAGACACCGTCCGAATTGACGTATTCGCCGATGTCTGGACAGATCTTGTAATCGGCAGGGTCGTCTGGATTGCCGTACAGATTGAGCGGCACCTGGTGTTGGCCGAACTCCACCGTACGACGTTCAAACGTTTCGAAACCGAATTTCTTGAGGGCACTGCGCGAGATCACGATGCCGTCTTCGGCCACATCACGCAAGCCCATCATGGCCACATTAATGGTCACGCTAAACGCGTAATCGTTTTCACCAGTTTCCTCATCGGTCAAGACGCCAGGCGAATCCCGGAACACCACATCTTTCTCGATGGTGTCGCCGATACGGATACGGTTCATGCCCGGTTTATCGACATAGCTAAAGCCCAGATACGGATGGAAGGTACTGTAATCACTCAGGCTCACCATGCCGTATTCATAGTCAACACTGTCGTCAAACGAACGGAACACCACCACACTTTGCGGCGGGCTGGTCTTGAATGCGTCTTGTCCCACCTTACGTTCATAGCGATGGAAATGCGCCACGATCTTGCCTGTGGCCGGCATGCGTTGCGAGAACGTGGTATCTGCCAACAGGGTGTCCATGCCTGATTGGATGATCCGTTCCGACATGCCGTCAACTACAACGATTTGTCCTAAGTTGTTACCATACATCTGTTTCCGGGAAGCAGAGATCGCAGCGTTAAACGGGTTAATCGCCATGATGCTTTCCCCTTGCGGGTAATGCTCATTCGGAACAACGATGGATGGTTTGATTTCACGGTAGCTGCGGGTGGTCGCGAATTGAACTGCCGGTGAATCATTGTAACTCATACCGATCCTTTTTGTTAATAAGACAAATTTCTATTTTTGTTACTTTTGGAGCTTTGGTTGCTCTATGTTAGTGATATAGTCTTACAATTTTTTTGAGGTGACACATGACACTTACTACGTTGATGGTTGATCCTGGTCCAGATATTTTCTACGACCCCCAGTTTCGCCATGTATTAGAAGACCACATGACGTGGTTGCGGGAGAACCATAGCGAGCCCTTGGTACTGCGGCCCGACGAAGCGTACCAGTGGCGTGGCGACTTCTTTGGCTTGTTAAGTAAAAAAGGGGTGGCACGCCAATACCACTGGCTGGTAATGCGCTTGAACCAATACACTTCGCCGAATGAATTCATCGAAACCATCCCGGCGATTTTGGTTCCTAACTTTAGTGTGATCGGAAAGATTGCGCAATCACACAACAGCTTACCGCGCATCAGCTAATAGGGTAAGCTGATCTTTTTTAATAGAAAGATCAGAAAAAATTAAAACATAAAGAAGAAACAACTCACCCCGCCTCGGGGGTGAGTTGTCCTTTATGCCGCCACGTTAATTAGTAGCGGGTTGGTGGTGCTTGGTAGTAACCTTGTTGCGGATATTGCTGCGTCGGTGGTTGCGGATAGTATCCCTGCTGCTGTGGGTACTGCTGTGGATACTGTTGTTGCGGTGGCATGCGATTGCCGCCGAGGCTACGCATCATGTCCCCCACATCCATGCCACTACCGCCCGAACGCTGCGGCGCTGCCGGTGCGGCGTAAGGCATGCCGTATGGTTGTGGTTGCGGTTGCGCGTAGGGCGATGCTTGCTGGACGTGCCATGGCGGTGGCGGAGCCGGCTGCATCATCGGTTGACCACCATACGCCGGCGGGGCCGGCGCCACCACGGTACGAGCTTGTTCACGCAGATCGGTTGGTGCCGGCTCGTCGATGACGCCGGTACTTTGGGTTGGCACCGAACGGATTTGTGGCCACAGCACGTCGAGGTTCTCGAAGGCTGCTTCCCAGTCCAGCGGAATACGCATGTCGGCAAAAGCACGATCGTAACCCGGCTCGACTTTGGCGAACAGTTCCATGATCGCGTTCAGGTGCGCAGCCAGCGGCAACACACCGCGCATCATTGCATCGAGGCCCGGCGAAATGCGCGAATTGCTGCCGATGTCGTAGTGGTGCGCGGCATCGAGTTGCGGCAACATGTATTGCATCAGACCCATGAACACTTCGCGGTCCTTGACACGGATATCGGCGCCGAAGATCTTGCCGTCTGGTTTGGTGGGTTTCTTGGTTTTCGGCGCCGCTTTGTAGGCATCGTCGGCCTTGATGACACTGACCAGTTCGTCGTAGATCGGGAAGTTGAAACGGGCAACACGGTTGTAGCTTTGCTTGGTACCGTTGAGCGTCAGCACGGCTGCCGGTTGCAGATACACCGACACGAACACGTGTTGGATCTGGTTGGCTTTCGCCGCCAGGTCCGCCAGCTTGTCCCATTCTTTCGGACTGTTCTTATCCGCATCGGCCACCATGCCCAGATAAGCTTGCTGTTCAGGCGAAAGCCGTTTGGTCAGCGTGTCGTTGGCGGCGATTTCCAGCAAGATGCCACCCAGGCCGCCGATAACGATGTTCAGGCGGTTGATCAGCCAGTGGCGGTAACGCGACATCAGGTCACTGTCTTTGCCACCGCCATCGCGCAGCAAGTGGAAGATCTCGTATTCCTGGACCTTCTTATCACGCAGCCGTTCCGTCAGGGGTAGCGCCACCACTTTCTGGTCTTTTGCGGTAACGGGAATGTATTCGCCGTCATCGATTTCCATACGCACGAAGCCTTCGCCCGTGACTTCCATGCCGGTCGTCGCAAGCAAATCTTTGTAGGTATCAAACATGTCAATTGTCTTCATGCTGTTTTCCTTTTGTTGTTACGCAACCCCGCCTGGCGACGGGGCTGCTGTTTTTAATAACGCGTACCGGATGGCGGCATTGCCGTACCCATCTCGGTCACGAGCGGCCTGACTGCCGGCATGACTTCTTTTTGCAGCTTCAGGAACGCCGTTGCCAGATGGTCCAGCGTGTCGGCGCGGGTGGTAAGCACTGGCGACATCCCGGCCGACATGAACGCCGGGAATACGTAAGTGTAGTACGGACTGCCTTGTACGGACAACTTGATGACGATTTCACCAAACAAGTCAGCACTGACGTCGATGTCGTACCGCAGCTGATTGTGTTCCGACATGGGCAACACGAACTGCTGGTAGAACAACCCATCGAGCGATTGCAGTTGCGGTGTCAGATTCACACCCTTCACGAACGGCCAGGCGTTGGCGGCTTTACAGAAGATTTCACCTTTGCTGTTCGAGGCAAAGATTTCCACCTTGCGCATGGCCAGGTCCATCAGGATCGGCGAAATCATGTTGGCCAGCTGCACCGCCCACTGAGTAGGCAAATCCTGACCGTGCCATTCGGAGGTATCCGAACCATGGGCCATGTTCTGGCCGCGCTGGTTGGCCATCGTGCTATAGTCGCGCATGTTCACGAAGCAGATCTGGTCGTGCTCTGCATTCGGGTCCACCATCAACAGATCGCGGAACTTGAACGTCCCCGAGACGACGCCGTCGGTGAAGTTGGCGATCGCTTTCAGGAACGGATCGTTGTGCGACGACGCATCACGCAGCAAGCGCGTAGCGTTGTTGTACGGATCGATCAATCCCGCATGACCCGAACGCGCTGCTTCATCGCGACCACTGGTCAGACCGGAAATGATCTTGGCCATGTAGTTGTTCGGATTGGAGTGGTGCACATCCGACAGCGCCGGCGTTTGGTTCTGGATCGCCCGCGTATCGGTGGTGGTCACGCCACTGCGATTGACCTGAGGGTCAGCCATGCGTGCCAGGGTGGCCGTAACTTCATACGGACGTAGACGAATGACGTTGGCATTGTCGACGTTGTCGTAATTCGGATCGATCAGTACCTGGTGCACCGCCACCATTTCCGTCGATGGCTGCGGTCCGTAACCATAGTCACGCATCACATTTACCACCTGCATGATGGAGTTGACCGTCATTTCCATTTTGTGGTCAACGGCATAGTCGGAATTGTTCTGGCCGGCACGACCCTGCTTTTGGAGCAGACCGAGGTGGTTGGTGTAACCGTTGATGATGTAACGATCCGGTTCTAGTGCCTGATGGCGCTGCACCCGGAGAACCATGATGAAACGGGCGGTTTGGTAACCGACGCCATGGGCCAGGCGCAGACGCGCTGGTGCTTCGCCCGCTGCCGCAGGTTGGATGAACGAAGCCGATACCGGTGCGAGGTCGTGGGGATTGACCATGTACGTCGCGTCCGGCGCGACAGTACCAGCGTTGCGTTTTTGCTGATGGTCGTGGTAAGCGTGGGCCACCACTTCATAAACCTGGTTGACGTTGCTCGCGTTAAATTCCGTCACCCATGGGCGGCGCCATTGTTCCTGGTAGGTGCCGGTAGGCACGAAGACCAGACTTTCCACTGTTACTTGGGCGGCATGGTGCGGGAAACGTGGCGTACGATCGGTGTCGTAGTTTTGATATGGCTCGTTGAACTTCTCGTACGAGGACGGGTTAATCGGCTGGCTGCTGTAAGGATCATGCATGATTAAAAGCTCCTGGTTGCGATGCTGATTGCGAGTTCAGCAAAGCGGTTGCGAAAATTGGATTTCACGGCATAGCGACGTGTGCCGTCGTGGTCTGGCAACATCTTGATCCATGGTGTTGGGATGTTGAGAATCCACTGGTAGTTGATAAGACTACTGGTGATGTTGTCGATCAATGTCCCGGCGACATTGACCAACTTGATGGTCCGCGGATTATCATTTCGCAGTTTGCCTGATGGCCGCTGTTGGTAGGGGAAATGCACCGCCAGCGCTTTCTTGTTTTCATCGGTCAACTCGGCAGGCGGTGGACTGCCGGCGATCGAATTGCCATCGCGGTCTTTTAACGGGGTGGCCGTCATCAGTGCCGCAATGTCTACAAAGCCACGATAGCATAACAGCGCAGCGACCACAGCCATCATGTTCAAATCCTCGATGAGGTTCATTTCATCGATGGCGCGGGGCGGGAAGAAAGCATCCCAACGCTCACGGAATTTGGGATCGACTTCCCAGAGCCCATCACGCTGACGACACTCCGCCCCACAAACATTCTGCATGATGGTAAATTGATATTGCTGGGGGGCGTGGCGACGCAATGGTTCGACCGCTTTGAGTCCCAGTTCCAACCAATTGCCTTCACTCATTTCTGGATGCATCCGGGCAATGAACATTTCTGGTGTCCGCGCACATGCTTCAGCCAGGGTCAAATCCCCAGCAGGATACGGCTCACGGATTTTGATCAGCTCAGAGACCGATGCCCGGTTTTCTTGGTCATTGCCCGAGACGCCATTATCCGGAATCTTGGGTTTGACGCGTTCGTTGTATTGACGGTCAGCACCTTCGAGGTGTTGTTCGATAAACGAATAGACCCGTCCCACCAGCGAAAACTTGGGGTCGCGACCAGAGATATCGACCCATGCCATCCGCCGCACCAACAAAATGGCCATCGTTTGGATAGGCGCATCTTCTTTCGGCACGCTGCCTTCCATTGCCGAGTTCTTGAACTTCTCCGGCGTCAGGTAGATGTTGATGTAGTTTTCAAGCCGCTTGTAACCATCGGTGTCGACCAAGGCCGTCTTGGTGGCAAGACGCAGCGCATAGATCTCTTTGTAATGGTTATTGACCGTGGAATCGATGTTGGCCAAGAAGCGGCCCCATACCGGCACGAGTAAGCGCGCCACCATCACCAACACCACCAGTCCCCAATAGTCCTTGCGCAGATACGTCGCTTCTTCTGGGCGGTTACGCAAGCCGAAGTTTTCCCCTTTCTCAGCCGATTCCTTCAGCGTTTCGAAAACCCGGATACTTGCCGGGAAGACAATGGTCGGTGTGCCATTGACCCAATGGGCGATACTGTCTGGGGTGCAGACTTGGAAGATTTGCTTGATCAGCGGCGGAATGCGTTTACGCAGGTCTTTGATGTCATGGTGACCGTGCGGTTGCAGAATTTGGTGGATGTCGTAATACAGAGCAAACAATTCGTTTTGCTTTTGCACAGGCAATTGCGCCACGTATTGGTTCAGATGTTCAAATGGGTCGTTGGGTATTGCCTCTTCTGTTGCTGGTTCTTTGTTGCGGTTCGCGTTCTTGTTACCGCGTTCCAAAATCTTTACATCCCACACCAGTTCCTGGCCAGCGTGGTCAATGACAACGTTCGAATTTTTATCGGAAACTGAAGTTACTTTCCTAAATCTCACGTCTTCTCCTTTTTGTTGACGGACTTACTACGGGTTACTACTCACTCTAGTGATATAGACGTAAAATTTTTTTAAACAGTTTTTTGTTCTTTAAGAGGGCATAGCCCGCGTGGCCCGAAAGCCACGCGGTTCTATTTAGTTGGCTTTAGCCGACAAACGCAAAGGATTAATACGGGACGTCGTCGTCCATGTCGTCTTCAGCCTGCACCGGCGCTGGACGGCTGCCGCCGCCGTTGTTACTGCCGCCGTTGCTGTTACGGTTCTGGTTACCGTAACCATTGCCACCACCGCCACCACCGCCGGACTTGTTGCCGTAACCGTTACCGCCAGCTTGTTGCGGTGGTACGTATGGTGGCTTGTATTGATCCGGGATCTGGTGTTGACGGATCAGCGACGCGTTCACGCGCAGGAACAGCTCGGTCATGATTTTGTGGTAAGCGCGGGCGCCCGATTGCGACATCTCGCCTTCGGACCACTTGTTGCCGTCGCCGTGGGCGAAGACGATTTCTGGATTACGGGCCAGGAAACCGAATTCGATGTTCGGGCGGTTGTATTGCACGAGCGAGATCGACACGACGCCGTCGCTGTCTTTGTTGATGAACAGCTTGTTGCCGTCGCGCGGTTGTTCCATGCGCACCCGTTGGCCGCTGGCTTTGTCGAATTTGAAGTAGACTTGCTCGACCGCGCATTCTTTCATTGGGCCTTTCGAGCGCACCACGTCGCCGAAGACGTTCGTGACCTTTTCGAAGTCGACCAGTTTCATGCGCATGCGGATGACGTCGCCGTCTTTGGCTTTCTCTTTGTCGGCGGGATCGCCGGTGCGAACGGTGAAGGTGACTTTGCCGTCGATGCCCACGTCCACGAGGAACATGGCGAATTTACCTTGCGCCGTCGAAGGCGCCCACAGGGTCAGATCGAACAGATCGAAGGGGGCGGCTGGGCGTTTGTCTTGTTTGTCGTATGCCATTATGGTTATCCTGAAAAGAAATGGTTGCGGTCTACATCCAATAATGCTACCGGATATTTTTCCACAGTTAAAAGAGGAGACCGAAGATTTGTTTCATCTTCAATACGTGCGCTGGGTTCTGTAAATCCTTGATCCCATCGATAATGCGGTCTCGTGAAGTTGACGCATGCCAGCTGCGTTTTTCTGCTACTGCGATGATGGCTTCCCGCAACTTCTTATCCAACGGATGGAAAGTTTCGGTATCACCAAAGACTTGCAAGAGTTCCTCGGTAAAAGGAATCATCGACAAATCTCGACCTTGGTAGTATTTAGAATACCACAAAGGTTTGGCTTTGATCTTACCGGTATGCGATTCCAATAAGCTCAAGCCGCCAAAGTTCTTTTCTGACAACAGATCGTAGGCGATGTGGGTAATGATCAGTGTCTTGACTGCTTCGCCTGGTAATTTGTCGTCGACAATCTTGAAGTTATCGCTACGCTCTGCAATCAGCACTTTCATGACGTCTCCCAGTTTCCTGGTAAACGACTTCATTTTGTCGGTACTATCTTTACGCAATTCCGCTTCCGGGTATTTGCGCTCCAACTTGTTCATGTTGTTAAAGTAATACTGGACTGGCACTTCGTATCCTGCATACTCGCGCAGCATGTCAGGAATCACCGCCATTTCTTCATCCATGATCTGCGCGATTTCCACCGCCGAAATCGTAGGAGCGATGTCTTTTGGCATAGCGCCGACGATGTTACGGTACAAGGTGCGCATATTGATCCATACAACCTTATACTGCCGTATCGGCATAATGTCCGGTCGAGGCAAGTCGGGATGTATCCCGACTGCCGATTCTAGGGCTAAAGAGCTCGCAATGGATAATGAAAATTGTCCTAGTGCTCGTGCGTCTGCCGTGTTGGCATAGTTGACTTTGTCTGATTCCATGGGAATAACTCTTCTGCGATCTCCACCGCAGCATCCATGATTTCACCAGACGCTCCGTCACTGGCCATCTTCTCCAGTAACAGACTGACGATGTTTTCACGGGTAATGTTAATCGGAACGTACTTGGCATCGAGTTCTGCCAAGGGCGCAATCGCTTTCTCTTTGTCACGTACGGGCTCTTTCTTCCAGTACAACAACGGAGCCAAACGAATCAACGACTCCATGCTTGAGAACACAGGATGATTACTTTCACCCAAAATCCGCACATGGGAAAAGTCTGGCAAGTGACTTACCTTTTCTTCCACAAACGCAAATGTTTCTTCCAACGTCTTGCCGGTACAGTTCAATGTATCGAAACGCATGGCATTGGTGTTTTCGATGAAGCGCACATTCCACGTACCGTCAGGCATCCATTTAAACCGCATATGGCCTTTAGGCGTCTCGTAACCGTGTCCCAAGCGATCGAACGAACCCTGCACATAAATACCGTGTCCGTCTTGTTCAAAGCACTTGTGGGTGTGGTCATGCCCAATACTGATGTTGTGCTTGACCAAACGCAGATACTCTTGTTCGTCGTGGGTGATGGAACTATCGACAAACTCAATCTGGAACCGGAACAGGCCATGCATGATGGCGATATCGACTTGTTCGATGCCACGTGCTCGCATCAAGTCTTTCACGGTTTGCAGCGCAGGACCCGAGCCGCCTGGCGGTTCGTCTGGGATATAGAGAACATGGATATCCAGATCGTCCATATACTCAATATCGATGGTACTAACGTATTTAAGATCAGCGTCAATAGCGCCGATGCTGTTTTCCATCGGAAAGTACTTGGATTGGGTACGGTCATGCAGTGGCGTACCTTCTAACACCCGTAACTTGATGTTGTGCCTTTTGCACAGGTGCAGCAATTCGTTAACCCAGTGTTTGATGGCGTCGATGTCTTCATCGTTGAACATCAAGATATTGTCAAACACATCGCCAGCGATGAAGATGGCATCTAAGCTGGCTGTTTCGGCATTATCAGGAAATGCTGCAAACAGATTTTGTACAATCCTTGCAGCAGGATTTCGGTTGTGACCTAAATGAATGTCACTGATAACAGCGTAGTAAAAGCCGCCCGTTTTAAATGGCGTCAAAGTCAGTGCTGTCGCGGGCTGGGTTGTCGGCATGGGAAGAAGTCAGTTGAGCTGCTGCGGCGGTAACAGGCAGCAGCGGGCGATCATAGCGGGCGAAGATCTCGTTCCAGCGTTGGATATGTTCGGCGCTCATTTCTTTTTGGTTGAACATGAACGAGCGTTTACCCATTTCCTCGGCGATCAAGTGTTGCACCACGTTGGGACCACGGTTGGCATACAGACGCGCCGTTTGCACCATGTTACTTACAGTTGACATGTGGGCCGATTGGCCCGTGCCGTCAAGTGGTTTGATTGCCGCTTGGCTTGCCAGAGCAGGAACCCGGTACAGCAACGTGCCTTCGGCATCGACCACCGCGACTTCGTTAAAGGGGCCATTGGCCACGTTCATCCACATTTGAGGCGTGGCTTTGTGCAGAGGATTTTCATCACCTGCAAACAGCGGCAAAAACACACCCACGAAAAAACTCTCAGCCAACACACGTTGGTTGGAGGTATCGTTGGTGAATGCTTCTTCGACGTCTAAGATCAAGTCGTTCAGATGATCCGTCACTGGATCGATGGGCAGATGAGGGAGCATGAAAGGATTCCTTTAGAGGTAAGCGGCAGTGCCTGTATTATTAAGCTTCGTAATTTTTTCAAATTTGCCGTCAATGAGCGTAAGCAAATTGGCTACATCGTAGCGCTCTCCTGCCTGCGTCACTTCAATCGAAAAGCTGACATTGACCCGGCCAGAGAAGTTAGTTTGTGTGTCATCCCACACTTGCACCGTCACGCTATCGTACAACTTTTCCAGATACCGTTCGAGTGTCGAACGCAGACGATCACGAAATTGTAAGATGTCGTTTCCGCACTCTTGTAGCAAGATGGAACAGTTGGCGATGGTGCCTTCGTAGATATAATCTTGGTTGGCGTCTGACGCAAAGAAGTGTGCGACGACGCGGTCTGTCTTCTCTACGATGGAGCGCACATAACCTTTAGGCGACAAGGTAGGGACAGGTTTGACGTTGTTCATAGATGCTCCTTGCAAGAAACAAAGAAAAAAGATACATACCATCACAATGCCCACCAACCCCGAAGGGTGGTGGGCATCGGATTACAACATCTCGCCAGATTTCGACGTCGGATCGTAGAGCGAATTGGCCAAAGCATACTTGACCGTTTTCCAGGTATGGGCAATTGCCGCCTGTTCTGGAAGGATCAGTTCGCGGTCCCCTTCCATCAACTCTTCGATGTAAATCTCAACCTTCCAGCTACCGTCAGGCTGGTCTTCATTGGACGGTAGCATTTGCACCATGCCGTTCATTGCACGTCGGTAGTTATAATTGTCCGCTCCGTATTGATTCGGGAAAGGATTCTCATAACCGTAGCCCTCGCAGCGTCCTTGGTCGTACATCTTGGCGATGGTGGGTTCGGCCATGATGTACCGCTGCATTACCGGCGATGCTTGCTGAATGTCGTAGATCGACGTCAGCGCTACCACGCGGTCTTCTTGGAAGTAGCTCTTCACACGCGAGATCCCAACACGGGCGCGGTGGATAGCTTCATCGCTGTAGAACGCTTGATAAGCATCGACTACACCTTGCGCGAACTGGTTTCCTGTGCGCTGGATGTAGCCACTGAAGACTTGGGCTTGTTCACGTGCATACTGCAACATGGACGGATGGGGCTCTCCTGCGGTGAAGAGGTTGAGTTCGGCTTCACCGCCGTAGAACACACTTGCCATTACTGCTCCTTCTGGATTATTCCACCGATTTCTGCGACAGGTGTATCTTGGTCGTAGAGATTGAGGGGATACTGCGACGTACCGAACTCGATCTTGCGTGGATCGAACATCTTGAACAGCATCGAGCTGAGCAACGGATGCATGGGCGCGATACCGTCGAACAAACCGGACGGTTCGTTGGGATCGTAGGCGAATGTAAAGCCTTGCATTGTCATAGTGAATCTCCTTTTTGTTGATTGTAACGTTTACGCTGCGTCTGGAATCGTCATCATCCGTTGCAAGATCTCCGGATCGGGCGGTAAGTTCGGTGCCGCTTCGATGAAGTTCGCTGCTGTGGACAACCACGGTTTCGTTTTCGAGAAGTTCCCCGACAGTTCACGCGGCGTGGAAGTACTCATGGCGCTGCGATACGGTGCCATGGCTTCGAAACGCTCCGCCATGTAATCGTCAATCAGCAACGTCAAGTTCATTTCGTCACCATCGTAGTCAGCATTGAAGCCGCGGACGGTCAGGATCGAGAAGCTGATGGTTTGGTCAGCTGGATCAGGTTTGACCTTGGTGATGTATAACAACTGCATCGATCCCAAGCCAAGCGATGGATTACGCTGGAAGATACTTGGCAAACCAGTTTTGCGACGACCGGTTATTGGGTCAATGCCCATCACACCATCTAATTCGTGGCGCGATTCGGCGATCAGTTCTTGGAACAGTTGGTCCAGGAGTGGATTGTATTCCGACGCATAGCGACTCAAGAACCGCCAAATCTCGTTGGGCAACCATCCCCGGTCTTTGAGCTTTCTGGCCAAGTGGAGGCGCAGTAAGCCAATCCCGATACCCCACGGGATATGCATTTCTTGCAGATGGTGGTCGGCTGTCAGCGAGCTGATCACTGCACGTGCTGACCAATCGCAGCGCGTGGCTGCCAAGTGTTTACGTGAAATGCCCTCCTTCGATGAGAACGACTTCTTGTTAAATTCTTGGTAATACATGGCGAGGTTGGCAATCGCACGCACCACACGATTTTGACGCGTCGCTGGACTGTAGTTGTTCAGCGGATCGTCCAGACCAATCAACGACTCAATCGCATCGATCGCAATCGGGACGTTGGAGTCGACGTACACTGCCATGTCGGTATCCTCGACCACCAACAGCGTTTTGTTGGGTAGGGCAAGGCGATGGGAAAAGATCTTATCCCGATTCATCTGCACCAGGCGCAGAATGTGGTGGACTTCGTTCGGATTGTCTTGCTTCTTCTTCCGGAAGTCGCTGATCGTGAGCAGCTTATCGATGATGCCAGGACCGATCACGTTGCCGTTGTTATCGACCTGTTCGAAGAAGTTACGTACGAAGTAGTTGTAGCCGCGCGGAATTCCCAACGCTTCGAGCGCTGTAAAGATCTTGGGCGGTTTGTCTGGGATAGGATACTTGGTATCGCACAACCAGTGGATAACGTTGAACCGACCTTTCTTGAAGTGGTTCGACAGAATCGTCCAGATGGTTGGGTTAATCAAGCGCTCCACCCCGGCTGGCTGTTTAAGCCACACCAACGATTCGAGCTTTTGTTCCCGGATGTTTAGAACGGGTTTGTTACAATTGTCGCAAATAACCCCGAGATACCTGCGTCCCTTTGTTTGTTTGCATAAACATCGCGGTTCGTTACTAAGAACATCGTTCGGCTGATACCGCGTGAAGATCTGCTCTTTAAAAGCTTTAAGGGCGCTGTCTGAACAATCCTGAAAATCGTTGATGATGATGGGATCACTGTGCGACTGTTTGTTCCACAAGTCGTCGTGGCTGACGATACGCAGGTAAGTACCGATGATACGCTCCTCTGGCAGAAAGGAAATAAATAACTACTATTGCTTTTTCTTCTCTTCGGAAAGAAAAAAAAGTGGAACCCCGAAGGGCTCCACTTTTCCTCTTAACGAGTTACTGCCAGGTTTTAGTACGTGCGGTTGTGCGCCATCGTACGGTAGCCTGCCTGCGCACCGCCGCCGTAGACTGGACCGTTCTGGAACATCGTCGGCACGAAGCCGGTGTTCAGCGCGCCGGCTTGCGCCAGGCCGTATGGCGTACGCATTGCCATGCGGTTGTCTTGCTGAGCGATGTCGATGCGCGGACGCAGGCCGGTTTCGTTGATCGATTCGTCCATCGCACGCAGGAAGTCTGGGTGGAAGGTCTTGTGGATCGAGATACCGGTATACGTCACGTTGTGAACGACGTCTTCGATGATCTTGGCACGGGTTGCCAGTTGCGCATCGTTGCTGCCGCCGAAGGTGGCTGCCCAACGCTTGCCGATTTCCGGATCTTCGTGGCCTTTGGCGTTCATCACGTACAGCAGATCGACCACGCGCAGGTCTTGCGGACGACCGTCGGCTTCGTTGAAGGTGCCGTTCAGCACACGCTCGGCGCGTGGCAGGACGATCAGACGGCTCGAACCTTGGGCGAAGAACTTCTGGCTGAAACGGTTGTCGGTCAGCGCATCCATCGCTTTCACGATGGCTTGGTACGCTTCTGGCACATCGCTAGCTTCAGCGAAGATGCGCAGGAACCACGTTTCGGCGCCAGCCAGCGGGCAATCGATCGACAGGGCTGGTGCCTGCTGAATGATTGCGTTGACCAGGGCGTAGTAGTTCTCGATTTTGAAGTCGTTCTGGTTGGTCGTCGGGAACGGCAGCAGTTGCAGGGTGCCCGAACCATCCGGCGCCGGGGTGCGCAGGCCGTAGTCGAAGTTCAGCGCGCCGAGGTCGCGTGGACGGAAGTTGTCGTTCCGCGTTGGCGAGGCGCCGTTCATTTGCAGGTGGCGTGGCAGGAAGTTGCGCAGCCATGGACGCTCTTGCGAGTTCAGCACCGCCAGGATGGTCGACAGTTGCAGCAGGACGTTGCCGAGGTCAGGGGTCAGGCGCATGTCGAAACCGGTGATGGTCACTTCAGCGCTGTATTCCTGGGTGGCGTCACCTTGCTGGGTCGGCATGCCCATGTAACGATTGGCGCGTGCCGGCACCGGGTCGATGTTCAGCGAGATCGAGGCCAGGGTGGTGCCCAGGTCCATGATGCCGGCCGTGTTTTCGGTCGCGTCGCGTTGGTTGGTGACACGCGGCTGCTCGGAACGGAAAGCAGCAACGACTTCGCCACGGATCGGGTTGCCAGCGGCATCGAACGCTTCGACTGGTGGGTTGACCTGGTCTTGATTGAAATGCACCGAGTTGACCAGGATGCCATCGCCGGCGACGGTCGACAGGCTGTCGTACTGGAAGTTGGGGGTCTTGGTTTCCAGTTCGGTCCAGCAGGCACGCAGCGCGTTCAGGAACAGCAGCGCGACGGCGACCGGATCGTTGACCTTGAAGTTGGTTGGCACGGTCGACCAGTCGGCCGAGAACAGCACCGATTGCGGCATGATCTGGGCGACACGTTGCTGGATGACTTCAGCCAGTGCATCATCGGCCAGGGTGGCGGTGGTGCGTGGCGCGACGGCTTGCTGTTGTGCGTACTGGCCGTACAGGTCGTTGGTGCGCGTTGGCGGGGTTGGCGACATGTCGGACGCGATCAGCAGAGTGTGGTGCGCGGCACGGTTGTCGGAACCTTCGACGATGAACAGGATCATGCCGACGGCGTTGCTGTAGTTGTTTTTGGTGCCCAGGATCGAACCACGGGTGGCTGGCACGATACGAACGTTGACGCCGCTCAGTTCGGTCGTCTTCTGCTGGTCGTAGTACTCTTGCAGCTTCTTGGTCAGTTCAGCGACATCACGGCCGCCGTTCTGTGGCATGCCGCCGATACGGCTGCGGCTCAGCAGAGCGCTGATGCCGCCGGCGCGCGAACCGCCGCCGATTGGAGCTTGTTGTTGCGGGGCTTGTTGCTGGTAGTTGGCGTTGTTGGTGTTGGCGCTCGCTTGGGCGTAAGCGTCGTGCATCTGGGTGTTGGTCTGACCGCCGTTGTCTTGTGGCGAACCAGGTTGGTTACCAGTTTTCATGCTGTTTTCCTTTTTGTGGTAAAGACGTGTTTAATTTGTTTGCGCAAACAAACTTTGAACCTTGACTATCGCTAGTTAGGTCAATTTAGTGATATAGTGCTAAAAAGATTTAGCGCCAGATTGTTACTGGGGAAAAGCAGTTAAAGTTGAAGACAGAGCATACCACAATTAAAAATCGTGTAAGCTGCATTCGCTTTCACTATACCATGGGGGTGAGAGTGTATTTTTTTACTTGTTCGTCGTCTTCCCTTTCGAATTCTCTTAACTAACGCAATGCTTCAAGAGATACTGAGTGTGGGTATTTTTCTAGCTTGAACAGGTAAGAGCGCAATCGTATGTCATCCCTTCCCTCCTTCTTTGTGGTGAATGTCATCCATGTACAGTCTTGTTGATGTCGACCCTAAAAAAGAGTACGGCGTCGTTAAACTTCCAGAATGGAAGGCCGTACAAGATGGACTCAAGAGAAACCTGGTTGCCATGTTATCGCATTATCGGCATAACAGTTATAGCGTTGCGCCAGACCATCTGTTGGTGCAACTTCTTCAGTCCATCAATGTACCGTTGTCGCTCAACAGCGATCGGTATTACAGTAACATCAGTATCAATGCATTACCGGTAGCCAATAGTTTTCAATTGACTACCCCGTTCGGATCGGGAAAATTGTTCCGTGGTGTATTCTTTAGCAAGACCATTCAAGAAGTCATCATTGGTTTTGACGAAGCGTTTAACATGGACAAGGTAGAAGCGCAGTGGCAAGACGCAACGCCTGTTCGGGTACTACGCCATCCCTTTAATAACCTGAACCTACAAATTCCCAATGGACGTTTTTTAAGTCCAGAAACAGGTTTGGCAGTCATTGCTGTCAACGTGAGTTTGTTGGCTGTGCAGTACCGCGCTTTCCGTAATGCCGAGATGCTCAAACAGAAAGCTGATCCGAATTACGTACAACGCAACATGCAGCAGTTCGTCCACATGTACGTGTTACCAAATATGCTGGAGAGCTATTTGGATTATGCGCTCTTTAACCGCATCAATGCTTTGTGGTTGGATCAACCGGTGTACAATGCGCCGACCCGAGAAGCAATTCATCTGCCGACATATAACCGCCAAGTCGATGTCGTGTACTTGCGTTTAATAGACATGCTGCGCAAAGTTAATTATAGTGCTCCTGCTATTTTGGCTTCGGTGCCTGCCGCTTCCCATAAAGACTTGCGTTCAGTCATGTTTGTACCGGACGTGGCTCCCACACGACAAATCTTATGGTCGGTAATCTTGGCACGCTTACCGATGTTGTTATTCTTAATTCAGGTCACAACCAAGGTTGAGCGTGTACAAAATCAAACCGGGTTAACGGAAGTGGAAATCACGTTGTTACGTTTAAAAAAGCAACGCGTGTTAGATGCTGCCTTGCCCAAAGAACTCTATCAATCAGCAATGAACACGATCGATGAGATTTTGTTAGCATTGTAATTTCTTTTTTAACAAAGGTTCAAACATGAAACGTCATTTGCAAGCTCAACCGACTGCGCCCGCCCCCGTCGTTCATCTGTC
>Ga0265780_10002345_pt1 | contig 25743 bp, 17 predicted proteins | sample P1T30metagenome_FD_192432 | JGI IMG/M metagenome (GOLD analysis project Ga0265780, IMG submission 192432) | Plant litter microbial communities from East Loma Ridge, Irvine, California - P1 T30 | ecosystem: Environmental > Terrestrial > Plant litter > Unclassified | place: USA: California...
CAGGCGCTTGTCGACTTCGGCGCGGAACTGGTCGTCCGACAGCGCGCGCTTGACCATCTTGTCGTCGCGGCGCAGGGTCTGGTGCGTCAGCAGGCGCGCGATCAGGATTTGTGCATCGTCATTCATTGGGCGTGCCGTCCGAAGGGAGATCTAGATTAATGGAGAGGGTCGCGATCGACATGGCCGCCACTTCCGGGTCGTCGAGGGCGATCATCTCGTCCCGGGCCTCGAAGGTGAGCGGCAGGCGCGCCAGGTCGGCGGTTGCGCCCTGCAGGCTGGCTTCGGAGGCGTCGCCCAAGAGCGGCAGCAGCGAGGCGCGGTAGGACGCCAGCGCGAAGCTGGCCGGCAGCAAGGACTCATGCAGCTGCACCTTGCGCGGCCCGACGCTTGAGAATTCCGGGAAGTTGCCCAGGTTGGCGAAGTCGGCCAGCTTGTTGATCCAGTCGTTGAGCTCGACCATCATGGCCGGGTTGTCGTTGATCGTCAGCGGCGCATCCTGGCCGCTCGGCAGGCCCTTGGGGCCGGTCGAGATCACGCGCTCGGCCAGCAGTTCGGTTTCGGCCACGTCGATCATCTCGGCCGGGGTGCCGAACAGTGGCGTCACCGGGCGGTCGATCGCATCGGCCGCCAGGCTGGCCAGGTCGTCGTGGGCCAGCAGCCAGCGTTTGACGTCGGTCGTCGACAGGCCCGACTGGCCCAGGTGCACGCGCTGGCGCTCGATCTGGTTCAGCGCGCGCGAGAACATGCCCTGCATGTTCAACAGCGCGCTCTGGGCGCGGCCGATGGCCTGGGCCGCGCGGTGGGTGGCGCTGTCCGCGCGCTCGTCCGAGGTGATGGCGCGCAGGATGACCGAGCCCTTCTCGACCCAGTCGCACGCCATATGCCACTTGGCCTGCGAAGTACGCAGGCGGAATTCGGAGCCGGACGCGATCGCGTCGCGGAATTCCTCGGTCAGCTCGATCAGGCGACCCAGCAGGTGCTTGAGCTGGTCGACGGTGACGCCGCCGACCGCCTGGGCGCCGGCCACCTGCGACAGCAGGAAGCCCATCTCGGCATCGTCGCCTTCCGGCTTGCCCAGCGCCAGCAGGGTCTCGAGCGCGGACAGCACATTCCTCGCCAGCGGCGTGATGCGGTACACGGCGGCCGGCGCATCCCAGGCCAGCAGGCCGTGGCCGCGCAGGCGGTTCAGCACCGTCTCGAGGCTCTCGGGGATCAGGTAGGCCAGCTTCTGGTTGATGTCGGCACGCGAGAACGCCGAGGTGGCGGTGTCGCCGGCCAGTTCGCGCAAGACGAGCAGGCGCACCAGCACGCCATCCTGGGTGCCGTGGAACAGGGCCGTGAAGGCCGACAGCATCGGCTGGGCACGCTTGAGGTGGAAGACTTGCTCGATTTCGTCGGGAGCGATGCCTTCCTGGAAGTGTGCCTGCAGCGGATCAAGTTCCGGCGCCAGCGCCGGGGAGTCGGCAGCGAGGGTCGCGCCGGCTTGTGGATCGATCATCGTTGTTACCAGTCTCTCGTGCGCGGTCGAGACGGGCCTGATATGTTCAATATGACAATATTGACACAGATATATTGACAGGCCCGACCGGCTTCGCGGGGGCGTCAGTATAACAGGCTGGACCGGTCAACCAGCGATTGTCGGCCCCGACCAGCGGCCGACAATTACGGGAAAGACACAGATTGGACTTACGGTTTGGCGATACTCTTGAGCGTCTGTTCGATGGTTTCCTTGTCGCCTTCCGTGAAGCGGATCTTGACCGGATACCACTCATGCTCGGGCGCCAGCCAGACCTCGATGCTCTGGTCGCGGCTACCCGGCAGGGCTTCGCGGCTCACCAGCACGGCATCGACCTGGCCCAGGCCGGTCGTCACCTTTTCGCGCTTGACCACCTTGAAGGTCCAGGCTTCGGCGCTGCTGCGGCCGGCCACGAAGAACGGCCATTCCGAGCCGGGCTTGAACTTGTCGCCGGCGGCGCGCGCCACGGCGGCCAGTTGCCAGGTGATCGATACCCGGTCCTGCTCGCCGCCCTTGAGCGGATAGGTTTTCTCGCCTTCGGAGAAACTCATGCGTTTTTCGCCACGGTCAAAGGCGATCGAGGTCGGGTCCTTGCGCATGCGCTTCTCGGAAAACTCGGCCGGCGCCAGGCCGAACTCGTCGATCGTGCCCTGGCTGCGGTTGTCGAGCAGGGTGCCGAGAATCGCCACCCGCGACTCGACCCGCACATCGTACTTGCCGTCGCCGGCGCGCCAGGTGACGGTGGCGTCGCCCTTGAGCGACAGGCCGCGCTGGCGCGCGCTCAGGTCATAGTGCAGATCGGCCGATGGTGGCAATTCGAAAGCGCGCTTGATGGCTGGATGCGCCTGGTTGGCGGCCTGGGCGGTGGTGCTGCCGAGGGCGAGTGCCAGCGTGAACGCCACGCCGGTTTTTCGAATATTGTCTAGAAGCATATCAAGATCCTGAATGGTCCAACACGATATTATTCACTGTTTGCGTAGTTACTGCTCCATTGGCTTCCGTATTGCGAATCCGCACTGGATACCAGCCATGCTGCGGGGCCAGCCAGATGTCGAGTGTCGACTTGTAGGAACCGGGTACCGGAGGACGACTCAGATGCCAGGTTTGCAACTTTCCGAGCCTGGTGTCGATCTCTTCCTGCCCCACCACATTAAACCGGTAAACGGCCGCGTCGCGGTCTTCGCCGACAAAGATGTCGATATCGCCGCTTAATTGCTTGGCGTCACCACGGGCGATCGCCGACAGCTGCAGCGGCACGCTGGCCTTGTCCTGGGCGCCCGGCACCAGCGGATAGGCCGCTTGCGAGCTCGAGAACGTCACGCGATTCTCGCCCCAGTTGAAATGGGTCGCCGTCAGCGAGCGACCGCGCCGCTTTTCCGTCATCCTGATCGGCGCGAAGCCGGCGACGCCGACGGCGCCTTCGCTGGTCAGGACTACCAGGTTGACTCGCGTAAATACGACGCGAATGCCGGCCTCGACCTTGATCTTGTAGCTGTCTTCATTGGCTTGCCAGGCCAATGCGGCCTCGCCCGACCACTGGGTGCCGTCCTTGTCCGTACGGGCGACGTCGAGGGTGATCGTGGCCGGGGGCGGCATGTCGACCTTGTAGCGGCGGATTTCGGGTGGCGCCGGGGCGACCGGTTCAACCGGTGGCGCAGGCGTTTGCGGTACCGGCGGCGGCGTCTCGACCGGCGCGGGCGCGGGCGCGGGCGCGGCCATCACCGCCTCGGCGCCGCTGCCCCCGGGGACGCCATCGGCCGCACCCGGCTCGCTGCCCAGGGTGATGCTGGCCGGCGTGCCAGGTTCGGCAGGCAAGGGAAGAATCACGGGCAGCGGTGGTGGATTGGACTGCGGCACGGGCAAGGGCGCCGGTGGCGGCGGGGGCGGCGCCACGGCGGCCGGCAAGACTTGCGCCAGGATGGTCGCCGCCCCACCCTCGCCAGCGCCGTGCCGCGGCAGTTCCAGGTCGACGTCGAGCAGCACGCTCAGGACGATCCAGTGCAGCAATACCACCAGTGCGACCGGCAGCAGCCGGCGGCGATGCGGAAATAGAATTGGTGCGGATTGCATACCGCTAGTGTAGCGCGGGCATGGCGATGTCTGCTTGTTGGCCCGGCACAGCCCCCAAGCGCGCATTTATTACGGCAACCCGGCCCGTTCCAATCCCTCCAGCAGGATCGACAGATGCTCCGGACGGCGGATCGGCAACCAGGCGGCGACCGCCGACAGGTTGCGCGGCTGGCCTCATGCAGCTCGGCCACGCCGCGCAGGTAATGGTCGTAGGATCGTGCAGCGCCTGCCGGTGCGCATCGCCATCGTTCCCGGCCAGGCCGCGGCGTCCAGGCTGCGCGCCGGCATGTCGGTGACGCCGACGATACGCGTGCGCTCCTGACCTTAGAGCGCTCTTAGGTCGTCGCGCCGCCGTCGACATTGAGAATGGCGCCGGTGATCTGGCGCGCCGCCGGGCTGGCCAGGAAGGCCACCGCCGCCGCCACGTCGCGCGGTTCGCCGAAGCGGCCCAGCGGCGTGATCGACTTCTGGAAGTCGGCGAACTCGCCGTTGGCCGGGTTCATGTCGGTGTTGGTGGAACCCGGCTGCACCAGGTTGACGGTGATGTCGCGTCCGCCCACTTCGCGCGCCAGGCCGCTGGTGAAGGTCTTGAGCGCGGCCTTGGTCAGGAAATACACGGTCGCCCCATCGCCCACGATACGGTCGGCGCCGGCCGAGCCGATATTGATGATGCGCCCGCCCTGGCCCAGGTGCGGGATGGCCGCCTGCGCCGCCAGGATCGGCCCGCGGATGTTCACGCCCAGCAGGGCGTCGATATCGTCCACCGCGATGTCGGCGATCGGCGCATAGCGCGCGATGGCCGCGTTATTGACCAGGATGTCCAGGCCGCCCAGCACCCGCGCCGCCTCATCCACCGCGCGCCGGATCGCCGCCGGGTCGGCGCTGTCGGCCTGGATTGCCACCGCCTTGCGGCCCAGCGCTTCGATGGCCTGTACGACTTCTTGCGCCCGCTCGGCCGAGCGCTCGTAGGTGATCGCCACATCGGCGCCCTGCTCGGCCAGCACCAGTGCGATGGCGGCGCCGATGCCGCGCGATGCGCCAGTAACGATAGCGCGTTTTCCTTGTAAATCGCTCATGACATTTTCTTTCTTTAGTGATTGATACAGAAATAGTAAAAGCCGCTGACATTGCTGTCAACGTATTTTTGTAGTGATCGATATTTAAATTTGGAGCGGTGGGGGCGTATACTGATGCGGATGCAGACACCAGAACGATCCGACCAAGCCGATACGCCAGGCGCCACCCGCGCCCGCGGGCGCCCGCGCGCCTTCGATCGCGACGCCGCCCTGGCGCAGGCCATGCGCCTGTTCTGGCAAAAAGGCTATGCCGCGACCTCGATCGCCGACCTCACCCAGGCGATGGGCATCGCCTCACCCAGCCTGTACGCCGCTTTCGGATCCAAGGAAGCGCTGTACGTCGAAACCCTGAACCACTATGCCGACTGCTTCGGCCCGATCGGCTGGCAGAAATTCTTTGAAGGCAGCACCGCGCGCGCGGCGATCGAGGGCTGGCTGCTCGATTCCGCCAGGCTGCTCACCGGCGGCGCGGGCGACGTGCCGCTCGGCTGCATGGTGACCTTGTCCGCAGCCGGCAGCGAAGGCAACCAGGAACTCGGTGAGCTGGTGCGCGCGGGACGCGCCGCCGGCCTCGCGCGCGTAAAAGAGCGCCTCGAACAGGGCGTTGTGGACGGCGACCTCGCCCCTTCGGTTGACCTCGATGCGCTGGCCCGCTTTGCCCAGCTGGTCCAGAACGGCATGTCGATCCACGCGCGCGACGGCGTTGGCCGTGCCGAGCTGGAAGCGGTGGCGCGCATCGCCATGCTGGGCTGGGACGCCCTGGTCAAGGGCTAGCGCACGCAATCAGGTGCGTCCCGAGCCGCTGGCCCAGCGCGCAGATGGTCAGCGAGGGATTGACGCTCCCGGCGGTTGGAAAGACCGAGCCGTCGCTCACCCACACATTCTCGTAACCGAATACCTTCAGGTCGCGGTCGACCACGCCGCTGGCCGGCGTGGCGGCCATGCGCGCCGTGCCCAGATGGTGTGCGGCGGAGGCGCAGCTGTCCTGCCAGCGCGCCGGCGGATCGGCGCGGCAGCCGCTCAGCGCGTCGTGGCCGCGCAAACCGGTCATCAGCAGCGCGTGGTACTGCGTAAACAGCGCGATGTCCTGCTCGCTCAGTTGCCAGTGCACGCGCGCGATCGGCAGCCCGAACCGGTCGCGCTGGTGCTCGGACAAGGTGACCCTGCTGTGCGGATTCGGCAGTTGCTCGGTCATGAAGAACAGGTCGCCGTGGTGCGAGCGCAGCCGCAGCGGCAGCGGCAGCTTCTGGTGCGCGATGCGCCACAGGATATACGGATGGCGCAACAGCGCGGCAACGTGCGACAGGCCGATGTCGCGCGCACTGCGCACCCCGAGGAAGGACATCACGGCCTGGTTCGGCACCGGGTGGCGGTTGATGCCCTTCCTGATGAACACGGCGTGGTTGGGCAGCCGGTGTTGCTGCTGCACTTCGCGCCGCAGCATCAGCCCCGGGAAGGCCTTGACCTCAGACACGGCCCCGCTGCGCGCGCCAGGACGGTCGGCGATCGGCTGGCGAAACGTGACCTGCGACAGGTAGCCGGCCGGATGGTCGATCAGGTTGCGCCCGAGCCACCAGGAAGACATCTGCGTCGCCCCCGGCTGGCGCAGTGAATTGAGCAACAGGCGCGGGGTCTCGAGCGCGCCGGCGGCGATCACGAAGCGGTTCGCGCTGACCGTGAACCGGTGCTGTCCACTGCCCACCACCAGGGTATGCGCGCGCCCGTGCTCCTGCAGCAGCTGCAGCGCGGTGCTGTTGAACGCGCAGCGCGCCTGGCCGCGGTCGCACCAGTCGCGCAAGACCAGCTTGGCGCGAAACGGCGGCGAGCGGTAGCGATAGGCCTTGGTCGACAGCACATTGGCCATGGTGAGCGCCATGCCGCCATGCCCGCCGCTTGCCTGCGGATCGTCGCGCGTGCCGCACAGGAACGCCAGCGCGACCTCGTACCAGGGCGCCAGCTCGCTGCGCGCGATGGGCCAGCCGCTGTGGGGAATCCACGGGCGCTCGGCGAAATCCTCGTCGTCGAGCGGCGCGCAGACCCCGTGCCAGAACGCGGTGCCGCCGCCCACCTCGAGCCCGCGGCTGGTCGCGATGCCGAACGGACGGCCGACGCTGTCGATGCGCACCGCGGGCGGGTCGCGCCGCGAGGCCGTCAGCGGCCCGGTTTCGATGAACAGCACGTCGCGCCGGGCGCCTACCAGGGGATGCGCCGCCGAGATCGCGCCCATGCCGGTGCCGATGATGCAGATGTCGGCGCGAAGCGTCGAGTCTGGTGCCAACTTCCTGCCGTCGATGAGCATCAGGGCCACCACGAGAGATTAACTTGCCGGAGGATCATTGTTGAGCACAACACAAGGATACTAGAACAAATTGCAACTTTTCTCAACAGATAATATTCGCACTGTCAATTTGCTCTTCAGCGCAGCGCAAGCATCGTGCATTCAGTCGTCCACCATCACATGGCCCAAGCCTGCGTAATCTGCTACGCTTGCCGAACTAATAATGGAGACTCCCATGCTGAACCAGCCCATGCCCGGAATGACCGATACGCTCGAATTCGTCAAGAAGCTGTGGGGCGGCATGAACATCCCCGGCGCCATGCCCGGCATGGGTGGAATGCCGATGCCGGGCGCCGGCCTGTCGGTCGAAGACCTGGACAAGAAGATCGCCGACCTGAAGGCGGTCGAGTCCTGGCTCAACCTCAACCTGAGCATGCTGCGCGGCTCGATCCAGGCGCTCGAGATCCAGCGCGGCACCCTGGCCACGCTCAAGGCGATGGGCGACAGCATGGCCCAGGCCATGGGCCAGACCGGCGCCGCCAGCGACGCCGCCATGGCGCCGTTCGCGCAATTCTTCACCCAGGCGGCGCAAGCGAACGCCCCGGCCAAACCGGCCGACGCACCAGCCGCACCATCGGCGCCGCCGCCCGAGGCCCCGGCTTCGACGCCAGCCGGCGCCGAGACGCAAGAGGCGATGGCGGCCGCCATGCCGGCCGCGGTCGCATGGTGGAACCTGCTGCAAGACCAGTTCCGCCAGGCGGTGGCCAGCGCCATGCCGCCCGAGGGCGCCAGCCCGGACAAACCCGGCGCCGCGGCCGATGGCGCGGGCGCCCCGCCCGCTGCCGGCAAACCGGCCGCCATAGAACCTGGCGACGGTGGCCACGAGCACGGCAACGGCAATCCCGCCCCTGCCCGGCGTAACACGCGCAGCAAGGCCGACAAGGCATAAGCTCACCACGCGCAGCTCCCTTGATGTGAACGCTGGCGCCTGTCTCTAAATCGTGCTGAACTGACGCGGCGGCCCGGCCTGTCGGGCCGCTCCCCCGTCCAGCCGGAGCGAGCGCCATGTTGCCGAGCGACCTGACCCACCTGACGCCCTCGCAGGTCGACGACCTGCGCCGCAAGCTCGCCGCCGCCGGCTGCGATCCGCCGCCGGCGGCGCGCACGGTCGCCGAGCTGCAGGATGCCTTCGCCCTGCTGCGCAAGCGCCATGCCCTGCCGGCGTCGGACAAGATCGACCGCGAGCTGCTGCGCTGCCTCGATGCCGGCGCCGGCCACCTGTTCGGCGAAGTGCTGCGCGACGAACTCGATATGCTGCGTCCCGAGCCGGACGAGCAGCGCGCTACCGCGCTCGACGGCGCCCTTCCGCCCGACCGCGAACGCCTGCTGGGGCGTGCCCACCACGGCATGCTGACCGGCCTGGCCCTGTCCGGCGGCGGCGTGCGCAGCGCCACCTTCAGCCTGGGCGCCCTGCAGGCGCTGGCGCGCTGCGGCCTGCTGCGCCACATCGACTACCTGTCGACCGTGTCCGGCGGCGGCTTCGTCGGCGGCTGGCTGTCCAAGTGCCTGCATGCCAGCGGCGGCGACATCGGCAAGGTGGAACGCATGCTGGCGCCACCGGCCGGTAGCGGTGAGGCGCCCGCGCTGCGCTTCCTGCGCCAGTACAGCAACTACCTGTCGCCGCAGGGCGGCATGTTCAGCGCCGACACCTGGACTCTGCTCGGCACCTATGTGCGCAACACGGGCCTGAACCTGGCCATGCTGGTGGCCTGGATGTGCGCCTTGCTGCTGCTGCCGCGCTTCGCCGTGTGGGCCGTGCACCGGGTGGTGACACCTGGCGGGCCCTGGTCGCACCTGGCCGACATCGCCTGGCTGCTGGGCGTACTGCTGTTCCTGTGCGCGGTGTTCTGCATCGCCCTGTCGATCTCCAGCAAGCCCGAAAGCTCGCGCGGCCTGCGCCGCTTCCCGCTGTCCCAAGCCGCGGTCCTGTGGTGCATCAACCTGCCCCTGCTGCTGGCCGGCTTCCTCGGCAGCCTGGGGCTGTGGCGCCACGGTGGCGCGCCGCCTTCCACCTTTTTCCCGAGCCAGCTCGAAGGCCGCCCGTACTGGCTGCTGGCCCCCGGCCTGGTGTATTTCATCGTCTGGGCCAGCGGCTGGTACCTGGCCCACGACCGCTCCAGCCCCTACCGGCGCACCGGCTACACGGTGTGCGCGGCCGGCGCCGCAGCCGTGCTGCTGGTGCTGCTCGAAGCCGGCCGCGCGTTTGCGCCCGAGATCGTGGCGCTGCTACCGGCCGATGCGGGCAATCTGTCGCTGCTGCTGTGCGCGGCGGTCCTGCTGCTGCTGGTGCTGGCCGGCTGGCTGGCCATCCATACCCGGCTGCACGCCGACCCGCCGCTGCGCGACCTCACCCGCGCCGAACTGGGCGAAGGCCTGTCCCACTTCCTGTGCGCGATGGGCGCGCTCACGCTCGGCACCGTGCTGCTGCTGATCGGGATCGCCGTGCTGCCCGACCCGGTGGCGCATCCGGTGCTGAACAATTCGATTGCGCTTGCCACTTTCGGCATGCCGCTGATGATGGCGCTGTTCGCGGTCACCATGAACCTGATGATCGGCCTGGTCGGCCGCCTGTACAGCGACGCCAGCCGCGAATGGTGGAGCCGCCAGGGCGCCTGGACCGCGATCTTCGCCCTGGCCTGGCTGGCCGTATACGGCGTCTGCTTTTTCTTCGCCCCGCTGCTGCACTGGGCCTGGCTCACCTACGAGCCATGGTCCAACCTCGGCACGCTGCTCGGCTGGCTGGCGATGACCGCCCTCGGGCTCAAGGCCGGAAGCAGCATGGCCACCGGCGCGCGCAGCGCCCCCGACCCCAGGCTCGAACTGGTCGCGCGCCTGGCGCCGTATGTATTCACGGTCGGGATCTTCGCCCTGCTCAGCAGCCTGGTGCAGGCCACGGTCGCGCTGCCAAGCGTCGCTTGCCCCGGGCGGCAGTTGGCCTGCGTGTTCCGGGCCCATGCCGACGCCACCCTGGCAACGGGCGGCGGCACCCTGCTGCTGGCCTTCGGCGGCTTCCTGGGCGCCGCCCTGCTGCTCGGCTGGCGGGTCGACATCAACAAGTTCTCGCTCTATATGCTGTACCGCAACCGGGTGGTGCGCGCCTGGTTCGGCGCTGGCAACCGCACGCGCCAGCCGCACCCGTTCACCGGCTTCGATCCGAACGACGACATGCTGCTGGCCGAGCTGCGCTACGGGCGTCCCTACCCGATCGTCAACACCGCACTGAACCTGGTCGGCGGCCACGAGCTGGCGTGGCAGACCAGGCGCACAGCCTCGTTCGCGTTCACGCCGCGCTGGTGCGGCTACGAGCAGCCGTCGGCGTCAGCGTCCGGCTGCTATCGGCCGACCGAGCACTATGCCGCGCGTTCCGGGGTCGGCCTGGACGACGATGCCGGCGTGCGGCTCGGGATGGCGGTGGCTTTATCTGGCGCGGCGGCCAGCCCGAACATGGGTGCGCACTCGTCGCCGCCGCTGAACTTCCTGATGACGATGTTCAATGTGCGCCTGGGGCGCTGGTGCCCCAATCCCGCGCGCCACGCCTGGACCAGCGCCTCGCCGCCGATCGGTCTGTTCAGTCTGTTGTCCGAACTCTTCGGCCAGCTCGATACAGACGCCGCCTATGTGCACCTGACCGATGGCGGCCACTTCGACAATCTCGGCATTTATGAGCTGGTGCGGCGCCGCTGCCGGCTGGTGATCGCGGTCGACGTCGGCAGCGACCGTTATCTCGCCTTCGAAGACCTGGGCAATGCGATCCGGCGCTGCGCCACCGACCTGCATGTGCGGATCGACCTCGATGTCTCGCGCCTGGCGGCGGACGCTGACAGCGGCATGTGCGGCGCCAGCTGCGCGGCCGGCCATATCCGCTACAGCCAGGCCGACCGCGGCGCGCCTGATGGCGTGCTGCTCTACATAAAGCCGGCGATCGTCGGCAGCGAGAACGCCGACCTGCTCAACTACCGCAAGCTCCATCCCGACTACCCGCACGAGAGCATCGCCGACCAGTGGTTCGACGAAGCCCAGTTCGAAAGCTACCGCGCATTGGGCGACCATATCGTCGAGTGCGCGCTGCTTGATGCGACCCGCGCCAGCGTACGCACCAACGGTGAGCAGGACATCGCCGCCTTGTGCGCGCAGTTGCTGGACAAGCATGGGCCGGCGCCGCGCAGCCAGCCGCCCGGCCAGCCTGCGCCACGCCGGGCGTCCATCGTCCCTAAGGCCGATGACACGGTGCTTGACTAACTGGCAAGCTCGGCGGATAACGTTGTTATCCACCCCAACCGGATCTGCCATGACGATCGTGACCGCGGACGACATCGCTAGCGGGCTCAACAACAGGGAATTCATCCTGTACTACCAGCCCAAGGTGTCCCTGATCAGCAACGGCATCACCGGCGCCGAAGCCCTGGTGCGCTGGCGTCGGCACGACGCCGAGGTATTGCCGGCATCCATGTTCATTCCCGTGGCCGAGCAGGCGGGCCTGCTGCGGCCCCTGACCCTGCAACTGTTCCCGCAACTGGTAAACGACCTGGCGGGCAGCGGCCTGGAGCATCAGTTCCGGGTCTCGTTCAATGTGTGCTCGTGCGACCTGGAAGAGCGCACCCTGACCTCCCTGATCCTCGATGCGGTAGCCAGCGGCCGCCTGCCACCGGGCGCGCTCGAGCTGGAGATCACCGAGACCCAGGCCATGCAGGCCGCACCCTGCGTGCTGTACAACGTGCAGGCGCTGACCGAGGCCGGGATCGGGCTGGCGATGGACGACTATGGCATCGGCTACTCGAGCATCGACACGCTCAGCCAGTGGCCGTTCACCACCATCAAGCTGGACCAGGGCATCGTCGAGCGCATGCTCGATTCGCCCAAGAACGCGACCATCGTGCGCTCGTCGATCCGGCTCGGGCACGAGCTGGGCATGGAGGTGGTGGCCGAGGGTGTCGAGACGGTGCCGCAGCACGATTTTCTGGTGGAGTCCGGCTGCGGCGTGGCCCAGGGCTTCCTGATCAGCCGCGCCCTGCCGCTCGAAGCCTTCAAGGCTTTCTGCGCCGCCGCCAGCAAGTGCCGCGGGCTGCCGGTCGGCCTGGTGCACATGGCGATCGTCGACCATGTGCAATGGCGGCGCCAGATGGCCAGCTTCGCGATCCGGCGCGCCGCGCTGCCGCCGGACGCGCCGCTGCGCCAGTCGGGCGGCCATCCGCCCCTGTGCGTGACCAAGTGCGCGCTGGGCCGCTGGTATCTGGGCGAAGGACGGTATTTCGCCGGCACGCCGATGTATCTTGCGCTCGATGCGCCGCACCGCAGGCTGCACGAGATCGGCGCCAGCATCGTCGAACGCGTCCGCGCGGGCGCCAGCCAGGCTGACATCGCGCCCATGATGCGCGAACTCAAGAGCGTATCGCTGATCCTGATCGGGCTGCTGGAGGATATCGAGGACGCCGGCTTCGAAACGCTGTTCACGCCAGCGGCAGCCACGTCCGCCAGGCCACAGGCCGCTGCCGCAAGCTGAGCGGCAGTGCCTGCGCTGTTTCGCTCTGCACGATTACGGTCTACAATAAGTTAAACGTTTTCGTGGAGACTCCATGCGACTCTCGGGTTTAACCGTCCCTGCCCTGCTTCTGCTCCTGCTGCCTGGCGCCACCCTCGCCTGCGCCCCGGCGCCCCCACCGGTTCACGATATCGACGCCAACCGTTATTACGTCGATGCCCGAAGCTCGATCGTGGATCCTGCGCTCAAGGCACGCAACGAGGCGGCGGTCAAGCCGGTCAACGATTACCTGGGCACCATCGCACGCGCGGCCAGCGACTGGCAGGCCGGGCGCGATCCCGATGGCGCGCGCTGCGCCCTGGCGTGGCTGCAAGCCTGGGCCGGGCACAATGCCATGCTCGGCACGATGACTACCAATCAGTCGTACTACACGCGCAAATGGACGCTGGGCGGCCTGGCGCTGAGCTATGCGCGGGTACGGCCGGTGGCCACCCCAAGCCAGCGCGACGCCATCGACGCCTGGCTGCGCCGGCTGGCCGACGTCACCATCGCCCACGCAGAGCAGCACAAGGGCGTGCGCAATAACCACTATTACTGGGAGGGCCTGGCGGTGACGGCGGTCGGCGCCGTCACCGCGGATGCGCGCTACCTGGACTGGGGCCGCAAGGTGTTCGCCCATGCGATGAGCCAGGTCCAGCCCGACGGCTCGCTGCCGCTCGAGGTGGCGCGCGCCGGCAAGGCCCTCAGCTACCACCTGTACTCGGCGGCGCCGCTGGTGATGATGGCCTCGATGCTGGAACTGGATGATCCTGCGCTGGAGCGGCTGCTGAAATTCTCGGTCGCGAACGTGGCCGACCCGTCGTCGCTGGAGCGCCTGGCTGGCGCAGCGCAAGAGATGCCGCCACGGGTGCCGGGCTGGATCGCGATCCATGAACGGCGCAGCGGGCAGCGCCTCGCACCGCAAGCACCGCCGGCGGATAACTGGGATGCGCGCATGGGGGGCGACCGTAACCTGGCCAATCCGCTCGAACATCCGCGCGGCGGCTGACGCAGGCGCAAAAAAGCGCCCGGACCGGCGGCGGGTTGCCGGTGGGCGCAAGGAGATGACCTGGGTTGTTACTGGTAGCGGATCGTCCAGCTCACCACCAGCGGATCGCGCAGGCTGAACGCCCCGCTGGCGCAGCTGACCACCGTGTTCATCTGGCCATACGGCGCCTGCCAGGCAGCGTCGCCGGCCGCCGGCCTTGCCGTGCATGCGGCCAGTCCGCCGACCTCGAAGGCCTGCACCGCGCCTTCGCTGAAGCGCACCTTGTTGCCCTCGACCGTGGCGCCGCTTGAGAAGGCGCCGAATTCCAGGGTCAGCCTGGCCACGTCGAGCGGCGCGGCCGGGGTATAGCGGTCGGTGCGCGTGATGGCGCCCGGCTGCAGCGTGTATTCGGTCTCGACCCGGATGCGCGGATCGGCGACCGGCAGGTTCTTGCCCAACCGGGTCAAGGCGTCCTGGCGATAGGTGACAGCGTGGCCGCCGCTCTGCTCGCGGGTCTGGATATCTTTCAGGAAGGCCGTCGCGATCAACTCGCTGCCATCGGCCAGCGTAAATTTGGGCATCAGCTGGGCGTGGGCCGGGCCGCTGTCGGCCACGCCCGACACGACGCCATGCGCGAACGGCAGCGGATAATACGGGCTGTTCGCATGCTGGCTCTGGCCGCCGTTGATCAGGGACAGGCTAAATACATGACCCTTGTCGCGCCAGATCGCCAGCGCACGGTCATGTTCGCCGCGTGCGAAGCGCGTCAGGCTGAACCTGGGCCGGCTGCGCTCGAGCCACGCGGCCAGGTCCTGGCGCGGCGCCACGTCCTTCATGCCGGCCCGGTTCCACATGGCGTTGGTGGCGATGAGCTGGTGCAGCAGCGAGAAGTTCTCGCCCAGGATGCGGTGCTTGCCGCGGTAGGCATCGGTGCGCCGGCCATCGTTCCACATATCGACCGAGCGCATGTCGTCCCGGTACCAGAACTTCATATAGCGTTCGGCGATACGCGCCGAGTAGGCATAGGCGTATTCTTTTTCTTCCGGCGTGAGCACCTCGAGGTAGGCCGCGGTGGACAGGATTTCCAGCATCGCGGTCTCGCCATACGGCCCCAGGCTGCGGCCCATGGTGAAGCCGGTGCCGTCGGCACGCGCGCTGTTCAGTGCGACGTCGGCCGACTTGCGCAGCAGCGCCTTCAGTTCAGGCGTGACTTCCAGCCCGGTCTCGATGAAGCGTTCGCAGATCTCGGCGCTGAGCAGGATGCTGTAGCGGTCGAAGCGGCCCTGGCCGTCGGTCTCGTCGCTGAAGCCGTATTCGCCGGAGTACCTGGCGTAGTGCTTGAGCATGCGGTCGAGCAGCACTTCGCTGCCGGCCGTGTCTTCCCACCCCATCAGCATGCGCAGGCGGGCGATGCTGAAGGCGACGCCGTAGTAATTGGTCGGCAGGTCGATCAGTTCGTAGCTCGGCACGCGCACGAAGCTGCGCCAATCGAGTTGCTTGCGCAGGCGCTCGAGGGTGGCGGGCCGCACCGCGCGCTCGAGCAGGCCGGCCTTCTTGAGGCGATGCAGGGCGCCGATGTAGTAATAGATGCCCCAGGATTCGTTGTTCATGCCGATCGTCATATCGGCCAGGTCGGCATAGTCGCGCAGCATGCCGGGCAGGCGCGGATCGTTGGCCGGCAGGTGCACCAGCAGGTCGGCCAGGCCGGTGGCGATCTTCCCGGGCAAGAACTTGTCCTTGCTGTTGAGGGCCTTCTCGCCATCCATCACGATGTTTTCCCGTTCCTTCACCAGTTTCTGGATCAGGTACTCGAGCTGCGGGTAGGCTTGCTCGACGCTGCGCTGCAGCGCTGGCGTGGCCGCCGTGGCAGCCGCGGCATGAACGGGAACGGCCAGCAGGGATGCCGCCGCCAGCAGGGGAAATGCGTGACGCATGCGATGTCTCCGATATAGTTAAACGTTTTCCAAAGAATATGGCAACGCTACCGGAAAGTAAAGCGGAAATGCGGGCCGTAGCTAGGCGGCGCGGGCCTGGGTCGAGGCGCGCAGCACCAGTTGCGGCGCGACCTTGGTGAGTTTTTCCACCTGCTCGCCGCGGATCACCGCCAGCAGCTTGGTCATCGCGGTCGCGCCCATGCGCTCGCTCTGCAGGTCGACCGTGGTCAGCGCCGGCGACACGTACTTGCCGTAGGCGATATTGTCGAAGCCGACCACCGACAGGTCGCGCGGGATCGACACGCCGAGATTCTCGCATTCCTTCATGAAGCCGAGCGCCATCAGGTCGTTGTAGCAGATCACGGCGTCCGGCCGCCGGGGGCCGAGCACCACGCTTGAACACATGCGCTCGCCTTCCACCATCGATGGATTCTCGCCATCGTGCACGGTCAGTTCGATGCCGGCCGCATCCAGGCATTCGCGGATGCCGCCCAGCCGTTCCTCGTCGCGGCGCGAGCGCGAAAAGCCGAGGTAGGCGACGCGCTTGTGGCCCAGCATGCGCAGGTGCTGGGCCAGCATGAAGGCGCCGCCATGGTCATCGCTGGCCACCGTCGGAATCGGCAGTTCGTTCAGCGAACCGAAGAACACCAGCGGCTTGTCGATGCTGGCCATCCAGCCCATCTCGTGCTCGCGCATGCGCGAAAACACGATCATGCCATCCACACGCCGGCTCAGGTCTTCCAGCGTGCGCCGCTCGCGGCTCGGGGTTTCCTCGGTATCGACCAGCAGTACCGAATACTCGTGCTCGTGGGCGACCCGGTTGGCGCCCTTGAGGATGCTGCTGAAATGGGGATTGTTAATGTCCAGCACCGACAAGCCGATGGTATTGGTGCGTCCGGTGATCATCGACTTGGCCAGCGGATTGGAGCGATAGCCCAGGGCTTCGATGGCCTCGTCGAGGGCTGCTTCGACCTTGGGCGAAAAGCGCTGCGCACCGTTGATGTACTTGGAAACCGTGGCGGTGGATACCTTGGCGGCGGCGGCGACGTCGCGAATAGTCGGTGCGGAACTCTTCATGATCGGGTAATCGTTATTTGACCGGTCATCTTAGCATGCACCCAGGCTGCATCTGGCCTGCTTCTGATTTATCCCTGCATGGCGGCATTGACGCTCCATGCTATCGAGGGTAATCTAGTTAAACGTTTAACATAACCCGGAGACCATTCATGAACGAAGCCGCCCCGCGCAAGCCTTTCAACCGTCTGTTGCTGACCGGCGCCGGAGGCGGCCTCGGCACGTTGCTGCGCGAACGCATCAAGCCCTGGGCCGAGGTAGTGCGCCTGTCCGACGTGCGCGACATCCCTGCCGCGGGCGATGGCGAGGAAGTGGTGCGCTGCGACCTGGCCGATCGCGACGCCGTGCTGGCGCTGCTCGAGGGGGTGGATGCGGTGCTGCACTTCGGCGGCGTGTCGGTCGAAGAAGAAGTCGACAGGATCGTACAGGCCAATATCGTCGGCCTGCACCACCTGTATGAGGCGGTGCACAAGAAGGGCATCAAGCGCGTGATCTACGCCAGCTCGAGCCATGTGGTCGGCTTCTACCCGACCACCGAGCGCGTCGACGCGAGCATGCCGCTGCGCCCGGACTGCATCTATGGTGTCTCCAAATGCTTCGGCGAGGCCCTGTCGCGCTACTACTATGACCGCTTCGGCATCGAGACCGTCTGCCTGCGCATCGGCTCCTCGTTCCCCGAACCGCGCAACGCGCGCATGATGACGACCTTCCTGGCCCACGACGACCTGGTGGAACTGGTGCGCTGCGCGCTGTTCACGCCGCGGGTCGGCCACACGATCACTTTCGGTGTCTCGGACAACAAGGTCAGCTGGTGGGACAACCGCCACGCCGCCCACCTGGGCTACGAGGCGCAGCACAGCTCGAGCACCTTCGCCGAGCGCTTCCCTCAGGACGGCAACTGGCCGCCGGCCGACGAGATCACCGCGACGTATCAGGGCGGCCCGTTCGTGCTGGCCGGCCCGATCTACAAGGACTGAACATCCATCTTCACGGCCGTCGCGCTGCGCGCGGCGGCATGAAAAATGCGGCGCCTTCCAACCGGAAGGCGCCGCATTCGTTTCTACTGTCGTGATCAGAACTTGACGTCGAGCTTCACGCTGAAATAGCGGAACACATCGCGCGGCGGCACCCAGCTGTTGACCGTGATCGCCGGCGAGGTCGAGGTCGGGCCGGCACGGAAGCTCGGGCCGCTGGCGTTCGCGTTCGGGATGTAGAAGCGGTCGAACAGGTTCTTGATCTGGAAGCTCAGGCGGTAGCGGTCCTTGTTGTCGCGGATGCCGAAGCCAAGATCGGCGATCGTGTAGCTCTCGTTGACCGAACGTGGATCGTTGTTGATATTGGTCTGGTAGTCGCTCTGGTAGCGCACATTGCCGTTGATGAAGGCGCCGAACGGCAGCGACGGAAAGCGGATGTCGTAGTTGCTGCCGATATTGACCTTGATCTTCGGCGTGCCCGGGAAGACGCCGCCCGACAGATCCTGCACGCCGGTGGTGGCGCCAGGACGAATCGCGAAGCAGTCACGGTTCCAGCCGCCCAGCGAGCCGCCCTCGCCCGCGCCGGTGCCGGCGATGATGGGATTGGTGTTGTCCGTATAGCAGGGGCCGTTCTTCCAGTCCTCGATGGTTGGACGGGTATAGGCCATCGAGGCGTTCATCGACCAGTTCGTAGCCAGCAGCATATTGGCGTCGATCTCGAAGCCGCGGGTACGGATCTTCGGAATCGAATTGAGCTGGGTATAAATAGTCGGATCGTCAGGCAGCACGAAAGAGGTGTTCTGCTGGTAGTGCTTGAAGTCGGTGTTGTACACCGTGGCCGCGATCGACAGGCGGTTATTGAGCAGGTTGGCCTTGGCGCCGAGTTCATAGGTGCGGCTGGTCTCGGGGTCGACCGGGAACGCGGCCGAGGCGCGCAGGCCGCTGGTCACGTCATACGCCTTGCCCTTGTGGCCGGTGGCGGTCATGGCGTACACCATCCATTCGCGCGTGAGCTGCTTCTGGATACTGAGCTTGCCGGTGGTGGCCCAATCCTCGTTGCCGCTGCTCGAGAACACATCGACGCCGACCGGGCCCGGCACGAAGGTCGAGCGGTCCAGCTGGTCGGTATAGAAGTTGCGCTCGTAGTTGAAGCCCGATTCTTCGAGATTGCGCCGCACGCCGGCCACCAGGGTCCAGGTCGGGGCGAAGTCCCAGGTCGCCTGGCCGAACACCGCCTTGTTCACGTTGTAGATATCGGTGTAGTAGTTGGTCGGGCTCGATGGCGAGTTGGCGGCGCACACCGCCGGCGCCACGCAGAAGCCGCGAATGAAGTGGCGCTCGATCTCGTTACGCGCCCACCACAGGCCGGCCACGTAGCGCAGGTTGCCGGCGTCGGGCGAGACCAGACGCAGTTCCTGGGTCTTGGACGTGATGTCGTAGCTGCCGAACTGCAGGTTCCCGACCGAGAACTGGGTCTGGCCAGGACGCGCGATGGTCGGCACGTCGGTGAAGTCCTGGTCGCGCGAATCGTTGGCCTTGTAGCGCTGGTAGGACGAGATCGACATCAGGGTCGCATCGTTCGGGAGCGTGTACGACAGCTTCAGGCCGGCGCCATGGGTGCGCGACGCGATCCCGGTCGGCGAGTCGCGCCGCACGTAGCGGTTGTTGGGATTGGTCGGGTCGATGCCGGCCAGGACCAGCGACGCCGGCAGTTGCGGGTTGCCGTTCATGTAGGCGGTCGAGATGTCGACCGGGATCTGCTGCAGGTTGCCGGCGGCGGCCGAGCCGGTGGTGCGATAGAAGCCGTTCACCGCCGTTACGCCGCGCGTGTTCTCCTGCTCGTTATACTGCGGCATGAAGTCGATGTCGAGGTTCTTGATGGGGGTCCAGGAGAACTTGGCCATCATGGTCTTGCCCGACGAACCGTTGACCTTCTCGCCGTTGGTCAGGTTGGTGAAGTTACCCGGCATATCGCTCTTGTTGACCGCGATGCGCATGCCGAAGGTGTCGGTCATGCGGCCGCCCACCGAGGCGGCCAGGCGCCATTCCTTGTCGTCGGTGTAGTAGGCGCTGCCGCGATAGGTGACCGGTCCCGAGATCGGCTTGGTCACGATATTGATCGCGCCGGCCACCGCCGACTTGCCGAACAGGGTACTCTGCGGCCCCTTGAGCACCTCGACCCGCGCCACGTCGGCCAGGTCGCGGAAGGCCTGGAACTGCACCGCGATCGGGATGTCGTCGAGGATCACCGAGACGTCCGACTCGACGCCGATGCCCACCGAGACGGTGCCGATGCCGCGCATGAACAGCGCGTTATTGGCGGCGGTGGTGCCCGAGGCCTGGGTCAGCGAGGGCGTGAGCGCCACGATGTCCTCGATCTCGCGCACGTTATTGCGCTGCAGCTCGGCCTCCGAGATGACCGAGATCGCCATCGGCACGCTCTCGAGTTTCTCGACCCGCTTGTTGGCGGTAACGACCACCGACTGCAGCCCGGTCGCGTTCTGCTGCCCTTCCGCGAGCTCCTGGGCGTGCACGGGCAAGGCCCATTGCGCGACGGCGAGCGCCACGACTGCCGCCAGCGGCTTCACCACGATGTTGAAACCTTCGATTTTGTTCTTGTCCAACTTGGTCTCCTCCGATTTGCAAAAAAAGTGGCCAGGCCGGGTGGCGACGTTGCGTCGATCCCGTGCTCGGGCCGGATGCTTCAGCTTCCTGCTTGCGCGCGCTTCAGACGCAGCAATGCTTCAAGAAAGTAGTAATCGCCATAATTGAGCGGCACGTCGATTTCCTTCCCGGCCGGCTTGTGGCCGGTCGCGTGCTTGAGCAAAAATCCGCCGTTGTCGTTAGCGCTAGCCAGGTAGGCTGCAGAAGCCAGGCTGCGCAGCTGCGCTTCGGCGAAGGCGCGATAGGCGCGTGCCTGCTCCGGGTTCGAGAATCCCGCCAGTTCCAGCAGGCTCGAAGCGACGATGGCGGCGGCCGAGCTGTCGCGCGGCGCATTCGGGATGGCCGGATCGTCGAAATCCCAGTACGGCACCTTGTCGGCCGGCAGGCGCGGATGCTGCATGACGAAGGCGGCGATCTTGTGCGCCTGGCGCAGGTAATCCTCTTTTCTGGTTTCGCGGTACATCATGGTGTAGCCATACAGCGCCCAGGCCTGGCCGCGCGCCCACGACGAGGCGTCGGCATTGCCCTGCACCGTCACCCGGCTGCGGATCTTGCCCGTTTGCGGATCGTAGTCGACCAGGTGAAAGCTCGAGCCGTCCGGGCGGAAGTGGTTGCGCAGCGTGGTGTCGGCATGGGTCACCGCGATATCGCGGTAGCGCGGTTCGACGGCGCTGCGCGCGGCCCAGGTGAGCAGCTCCAGGTTCATCAGGTTGTCGACGATGACGGGGAAGGCCCAGTTACTGTTCTTCCACAGGTCCCACGACTGGATGCTGCCGACCTTCGGATTGAAGCGCGTGACCAGGGTGGTGGCGCCGGCCAGCAGCGCGTCGCGGTAGGCCGGGTCGCCGGTCAGGCGGTAGCCGTTGCCATAGCCTGCGCCCAGCATGAAGCCGAGGTCGTGCTGGCTTTTATCGAACTTGGCCGGCGCGGTGCGCGTCGTGTAGTCGGCCGCGGCGAGACGCCATTTGGCGTCACCGGTGTGCTCGTACAGGTACCACAGCGAGCCGGGGAAGAAACCGGCGGTCCAGTCGCCCGGGCCGACCATGACGACTTCACCGTTGTCGGTGGTGCGCGGGAAGCCTGGTTTGCGCTGCACCTTGTCCAGCAGGCCGCCGTATTGCATGGCCGCGGTGTCGAAGCTGCGCTGGACCAGTTGTGAAACGGTTTCCTGGGCCATGGCGCCGGTGGCGCCGGTAGCGGTGGTGACGGCCAGCGCCAGCACGGCAGCGAGGCGCACGGCAGCCGTCCCCAGGGGTGGGTAGCCTGTCATTCTCTGTCTCCTGTTATTTTTTTGCTTGAGTAAATCCTAGTCACAAGCGAAAACAAAGTCAACAGATTTAGGAAAACGATTAACTAACTTGTTTTCGTGTCGTTTTTGCGTGAATGCCCGTATGACTGGCAGCTTACCTTGCCTTTGGGAGAGGATTTTGCGGGATGAGAGAAAACGTTTTTGCTGAGTTTTGTGTCGCGATCCGTCAGGCGCGCGACGGACCGGCCTTGTCCTTCGCGGCCGCTGGCGGCGCCGGCGTGGCCGGCTCCGGCTCCGACTCAGGTTCCGGCTTGGGCTGCAGCGCGCCCAACTGCTCCATCAGTTGCGCGAAGCGCTGCTGGCCCGGCTGCAGCCGGTCGACGTGCTCCAGCACCTCGCGCGCTTCGAGTTCGAGCTCGGGATCATGGCCGCGCTGCTGCATGTGCGAGATCAGGATCTGCACCGCGTTGAACAGCACCCGGACATTGTCCGGCAGCCGCTCGCGCGCCGTGCGCATCCATTTGACGGCATCGGGCAGCTTGCCGGTCTTCCACAGCACCACGCCCTGGTTCATCAGGTCCACCGCTTCCTTGCGCGCGGTGCGGATGATGAGCGCGCCCTCGTCCGCCAGGCGCGCGCGGTCGAAGATCTTCTGCACCTCGTCCTGCAGCAGGGTGTTGTCGTGGTTATTCCGGATTACATGGGCCAGCACCTCGCCCGGCGTGCCCTTGACGCCCACCGCGAACAGCAGGGTCGCCATCTCGATGCAGATCGCGGTGCCGGGCCGCCCCGGATCGGCCTGCAGCATCGCATCGAGTTCGTCGCCGGCGCGGCGCGCGTTGAGGTAGTCGCCGCTCTCGTGATAGACATGGCCTTCGGTGATCTTCGCGCGCAGCACCATGTGTTCGTGATCATTGCCGAATTCGCGCTGGGCCAGCAGCAGCAACTGCAGCGCATCCTTGATATTGCCCTTCAGGCCGCACACCCGCGCCAGGCCAAGATAATCCTCCGGCCCCTTGCGGATCGAGTATTCGCCGATCACCAGGCATTTGCGGAAGGCCTTCTCGGCCATCGGCACATTGCCGAGACGGAGCGCGGCCTGGCCCAGGTGGCGCTGGCGTGGCACCGAATTGGGCGACATCTTGGCCGCGCGCTCGAGCACCGCGGCCGCCTCCTCGTGCTGGCCCATGCCCTGGTAGGCACGCGCCAGCTGGTCATAAGCGTCGATGTAGTGACGGTTCTCGGCGATCACGGTCTGGAACATCTGGCGCGCCTGCTCGAAGTCGCCGTCGGCCATGCGGATCTTGCCCAGGCCCGCGCGCGCCCAGTGATATTCGCGCTGGGCCAGCACCCGCTCGTACACCTCGCGCGCCCGCGCCGGCTGGCCGCTGCGCTCAAGCATGCGCGCCTTCATGCGCAGCAGCTCGATCTCGTGCACCCGGTTGGCGGCGATCTGGTCGTCGCACAGGCGCGCCGCGCGCAGGTAGTCCTTCTCGATGAAGGCCTGGTCGATCAGGCGGAAGATCTGCTTGCGGCGCCACACGCGGTTCAGGCGCGTGAGCAGCACACCCTCGGTGATCGGCTTGACCAGGTAGGCGTCCGGCTGGTGCTCGGCCGCGCCCATCACCGACTCCACGCTCTTCTCGGCCGACACCATCACGAACACGGACGACGGCATCAAGAGCTGGCGCATGCGCGCTTCTTCCAGAACCTGCTGGCCGTTCTTGCCCTCGCCGATGTTGTAGTCGCACAGCACCACGTCGTAGCGCAGCTTGTTGAGCAGGCCCATGGCCTCGCCGCCGCTGGACGCCTGGTCGATATTGCGCGCCCCCAGGCTGCGCAGGCTTTCGCGCAGCAGCTGGCGGATGCCGACGAAGTCGTCGACGATCAGGTACTGCTTGCTGGCCCAGTCGATCTCTTCGAGCACCTTGGGCCTGGACACCGGCGGTGCGGTCGGCGCGGCCGTCGGCTTGGCTTCCGGCGTGACGTCAGCCCTGGCATCGGGCTTGGGGAGAGCGGAAGGCGTGCTCATGGCAGGGTCAGGATGAAGCAGCCGCCGCCGAGGGCGCCGCCGTTCTCGAGCCGCACCGCGCCGCTACGGTCGCGGTGACGGTGCATGCGCGCCACCTCGCCCGAGAAGTACAGGCCCAGGCCGGCGCTATTGGTCAAGAAGTTGACGCCCCTGGCGTCGCTCGCCGGCGCGCCGGCCGCCAGCAGCGCGGGCGGGAAACCGGCGCCGTTGTCCTCAACCCGGATCTCGAGGTCGCCATCGACCTCGCGCGCCGCCAGCCGGATGCGGTCGCGCGTGTAGTGCAGCGCGTTGTTGACGGCGTGCGAGACCACGCCCACGATCAGGTCTTCGTCGAGATGGGCGATCAGTTCGGGATCGACATCGAGTTCCAGGACCACGCCGCGCGACTCGATCAGCACCCGCTCGAGGGCCACCACCTGCTCGATCAGCTGGCCGACTTCGATCGGCTGGACGTCGAACGGATAGCCCGGCTTGCCGACCTGCTTGTACAACGCCAGCAGCTGCATCAGGTTGTCGTTCAGGCGCCGGGTCTGGTACAGCATCTGCGCCATCTGCCCATATGCCCTCTCGGTCTCGGGCGAGGCGCCGTCGAGCAGGCGCTCGAGCGTGCCGGACAGCACGCTGATCGAGTTCTTCATATCGTGCGCGGTCGACGCCAGGAACAGGAACAGCTCGGGCGAATGTTGTGAGTCTTCCATCCGGAAAGGCCTATGCGGCCAAAAAAGTTGCTACCAATAAATTATACCTGCAGGCATCCCGCAGTTTGGCGCCAGATGCCTGTTCCGTGCGCACGTTTGCGGCAACGCAACAGTTAAGGATCAATATCGGTGGCGTTTGGCGCCGGATGACGGCTGTTGCGGCGGGCGCGCAGCACGAAGCGGGCCGGGTCGAGCGCATCGACCAGGCTCATTTCGATCGGCAGCGGCTCACCTTCGAGCCGGGCGGCCAGCAATTCGGCCGCCAATGGCGCCCAGATCAGGCCGCGCGAGGCATAGCCCAGCAAGCCGTACAGGCCGGGATGGCGCGCCACGTCGCGCAGGCGCTCGGTGGCGCCCACCGCGGCAAAGTCCGGCAATCCGCCCACCAGCGGCAGGCGGTCCGGCGCCACGCAGCGAAAGCCCACCCGGCCCGCCAGCGGCGCGCCGGCGGCAGCCTGTGGATCGGACACCAGGCCGCGCAGGCGCGCCACGTTTTCTTCCTGGCTGGCGCTGCGCAGCTGGGGATCGTCGTCCAGGTCATAGGTCGCGCCGGCGCAGGTGACGCCGTGCGCGGACGGCGTCAGGTAGGCTTCGCGGCACAGCACCAACGGCAGTTGCGGGGCGTGTTCCGGCGCCAGGTGCGTCACCTGGCCGCGCAGCGCCTGCAAGGGCAGCGCAAGGGTGTGCGCCATGTGGCGGGCGCCGGCGCCGCTGGCCAGCACTACGGTCGGCGCCTGGCCACGATGGATGCCGTCGGGGCCACGCACGATCCATTCGTCGCCGGCGCGTTCCAGCACGACGTCGCCGGCGCCGAAGCGCCGCGTCAGGCGTTCGCCGCAGGAAGCCAGCAAGGCCTCGCACACGCTGCCCGGGCGCGCCCAGCCGCCTTGCGGGAACAGCCAGCCGCCATCCGGCGCCGGCAGGCCGAGCAAGGCTTCGGCAGCGGGCGGTTCGAGCCAGCGCGCAAACTCGGATGGCAGTTTTCCCTCGCCCGCGATGGTGCGTGAGACGGCCGCATGGCCGGCATCGCGCGACAGCTGCAGCACGCCGCACTGGGCGCCGTCGAAGGCGCGGCCAATGCCGCCCAGTTGCTGCCACAGGCGCAGCGCGTACAGGTAGGCGGCGCGCGTCAGGCGGGTCGGGATATTGTCGTCGCGCGACAGCAGCGGCATGAAGATGCCAGCCAGGTTGCCCGAGGCTTCCATCGCGACCTGCGAATGGCGCTCGACCAGCGTGACCTGCCAGCCGCGCGCGCACAGGCGGGCGGCCGCGGCGCACCCGGCCAGGCCGGCGCCCAGCACCAGCGCGCGCCGGTCCGGTTCAGGCGTCGACGGCAGGCGCGGTTTACGGGTCGAGAACAGCGCGCCAGCGCCATCGAAGGCGAAGCCTTGCGCCGCGAGCGCTGCCTGTTGGTCGGGATCGAGGCCGCTCGATTCCAGCCACGCGCCAAGCGCCGTCAGGCGCGCCAATGGGCGCACAAAATCCGTGCCCTGCGCGCCGTGCAAATAAATGCGATCAGGGCGGGCGTTCAGCTCGGCCAGCGCGGTCTCCAGGGGCGCCGCCAGCAGGTCGAGCGTCAGTCCTGCATCGGCCTGCGGGATACGGTGAAAAC
>Ga0265780_10002350_pt1 | contig 25708 bp, 23 predicted proteins | sample P1T30metagenome_FD_192432 | JGI IMG/M metagenome (GOLD analysis project Ga0265780, IMG submission 192432) | Plant litter microbial communities from East Loma Ridge, Irvine, California - P1 T30 | ecosystem: Environmental > Terrestrial > Plant litter > Unclassified | place: USA: California...
ATCATACATGCTTTGATGGTTGGCTGCAAAAATAATTGGCCGATCTGTAGGCAGGCTGTACTCGTTTTTGAATGTGATGGAATTGCAAAGGAATAGTTGACAATAGGTTAAAAAAAAGTTTAATATGTCAACCGAAACTTTGTGTGCTTTATAGCCAAAAAACTTGTGGCAAACCCATTGTATTGGATGGAAAATACAAAGCATTAAAGCGAAAAAAAAGTAAAATATTGGTGTTAAGATGTATCCGAAAAGTTTGCTCATTTGAGATTAAAATAAGGCGACAAAGATAATATAAATTATTCTGGTTCTTTGAAGATGTATTTATCCTCATCCGTAGGAAAAATTCGTGGCTTTAAGATATTAAATTAGATTTTCTATAATCATCAACTTCACTTTAAATATTGCTGCTACGCTTATGGAATCTGTGATTTCGTTATTCAGTACCATTTGATAAGCTTCATCAAAAGATACCTTTTTTACAACAAGTTCTTCCGTTTCTTCTGGCATGGCAATACCTTGAATTAAATCTGTAGCGATATAAATAATGCTCAACTCATCACTTACAGAATTGGATAAATGCATTCGCTGGATTTCTTTCCAGTTTTTGGCGCTCATCCCTGTTTCTTCCAATAATTCTCTTCTGGCACTTTCCAGAGGGTCTTCGCCCAACGGACCTCCACCTTCCGGAATTTCCCAGCTATAGGCTTTTAAAGGAAAGCGGTATTGTCCAACAAGCCAGGTATTGTAGTCCTCATCGAGCGGTAAAATACCAATAGCTAGATTTTTGAAATGAATTTCCCCATAAATACCGTTTCCACCAGATGGATTAATTACCTGGTGCTCGGTTACTTTTATCCAATTATTATCATATTTAACCTCGCTTTGAAGTGTTTTCCAAGGGTTTTTTTCTGCCATGCTGCAAATTACAAATATCCGTTTCGAAACAAAATTTTTATAGTTTAGCAATCGGTCGTCGCCCAATTTTTATTCAAGATCCCATAGCAGATTTTTGATCTGATATATTTCCCTCAGAAGAAAGTATCGACTTAGCCTTTCAAAAAACAAAGAAGAAATAAGGAAAAGATTGCATTTATTTAATGTTTGTTTGGCTTAAACAAAATAGGCGTTTAAATATTTAAACGCCTATTTCAGAATTAGAAAGATCCTTCATCAGGACGATTATCTTGCTGATCGTCTTTCTTCTTGGTTTTGTTTAAATTGAAGGTTGTTTTTCCAAAACGGTAAGAGAAAGTCAGGTTGCCCATTGTACCCTGCATCCGTCTGGCGAAATCGATGTAAGTAAAGTTGTCATCGGTTGTCATACTCCATCTACGGGTATTAAATACATCCCTTATGTTGAAGCTAAGTGATGCCTTTTTATTAGGGAAATCATACTTCGCACCACCATCAATACCATACATGGCATTACGCTTTCCTTGAGCCATTACTTCTGGCGCCCTATAATCTGCACGTACCTGGATGGAAACGTTTTTTGCAACCGTTAAGTTTCCGGTAATGTTTCCATTCCAGCTAAAACCGCTTCTGCTTGCAATATTAAACCGCTCATCACCAATAAATTTTTGTTGATAAAGGTTTACGTTTGTCGTAAAATTTAAGGCCTTGATAAGGTCAAATCTGCCAATTACCTCTAAGCCACTATTAGATTGGCGTGTTAAGTTTTGTGGTGTGGTAGTAATTATTCCGTTAGCGTCAGGCACACTTCTTACCCTTTGAATCACATCATTGGTTTGGCGGAAGTATAAGCTGGAAGTTAAAGTTACTTTTTTGAAGTATTTGCTATAGCCTAATTCGAAAGAGTGAACATCCTCTGGATACAAATTAGGGTTACCTGCTCTGTAATTTAGCGGATCAGATACATCTAAAAATGGATTGGTATCCCAAGGACGAGGACGGTTTACCCTACGGGTATAACTTAATTGAACCGTTTGCTCACCTTTTAATTTCTGCGTTAAAAAAATACTAGGATACAATCTTTTGTAATGAATGTTTCCTTCGCTAGCGGTTAATGTATTTATATTATAACCTTCCAAATATGTATCCAAACGAGCATCTTCAGCCCTTAAACCAATCTGGTAACCAAAATCTTTAATTTGATTTTGGTAATTTAGGTATAATGCATGAACTTGATCCTTACTGCTAAAGTCGTTAATTAGTTTGTTATTGCGGATGTAAATCTGAGTATTTGTTAAAATAGAATCAGCGTATTGATCGTTATCGCCTAAACGGATTTGGCTGCGGTAGCCCGTTTCAATTTTGCCCGCTTTACCTACAGGCAAAGTGTAATCAGCCTGAATGTTATAGTTTGTATTGTTTCCGGTATTAAAAATACGCTGTAAACTTGGGTTAATATTTACTGCATTTCCGTTCTGATTGGTAAATGTAGTGCTAAAAGCCTGATCATTATTGTTGGTGCCATAAGAATAGCCAAAGTTAAAAGTAAGCTCTTCTTTAGGTTTTTTAAACTTCTGAACATAATCCAGGTTCAAATCATAACTACTACCATCTCCTTGATTATTGTTACTTCTGTTGCTTAATAAAACTGGACTTAAATTAGAACGAAGCTGTCTAATATCAACAAATTCATTTCTATCATTTTCTCGTGAATTGAAGCCACCAGATAAGCTTACAATACTTTTCTCAGTAATGTAATAATCTAGTCCAGCTTTTGCATTGTGTCCTTTATCCAACGAAGTTGATGAAGTGTTTTGATTCGCAAATGCTGTAGAAGTTGGCGAGTTTTTGTAAGTGATATCCTGAAATCCGCCACCAATTCGGTTTCCATAACGGTAACTATAATTTCCGTACAAGTTTACTTTACTGTTTTGAAAGCTCAGGTTGGTGTTGCCGTTATAATTGTCGCGGTTACCAGCGGTTAAAGCAACCGAGCCATTAAAGCCCAGTTTGGTGTTTTTCTTCAATACGATATTGATAATTCCTGATTGCCCTTCAGCATCATATTTAGAAGAAGGGTTGGTAATTACCTCTACACTTTCAATAGAGCTTGCAGGGATAGATTGCAGAATCTGAGCAACATTGCCACCAGCAATTAACGATGGCTTGCCATCAATAAGTACTCTAACGCCGCTAGATCCACGAAGACTCACATTGCCATCCATATCAGTAGAAACCGAAGGAACATTTTGTAATAAATCACCTGCAGAGCCACCTTCACTAATAACACTTTGGTCTACCGCAAAAATCTTCTTATCAATTCCCATTTGCATACCCTGTTTTTGGCCGGTTACGGTAACCTCGCTTAAAATATTGCCTTTGGCAGTATTCATTTTGATATCACCATAGTTTAACGTTCCGGTTGCTGCAGTAATGCTAACATTATCGCGAACCATAGTTTGGTAGCCTACAAAACTTATTTTGAAAGTGAAAGTTCCAGTAGGCAAATCTGCCATAACAAAGGCTCCGTTTACATCTGTTTGAGCAATCTTTACATTTTTCGCTGTCGCCTTATCAATTAAAACTGCTGTAGCAAAAGGAATAGTTTCTTGGGTTTTGGCATCTTTAAGTACGCCAATTATTTTAGCTTTACCGCCAGTTTGAGCAAAAAGATTAAAGGATAAGCTAAGCAATAAAAGGGTAAGTTGTATCGTCCTCGATTTAAAAATTCTCATTAAAATATATTATTTGTTGTGTGTTTTTGTAAAGGGAGACAAAGTAACGGCAACTAAGTTTAATTAAGGAGGCGTAACTATTTTATTACAGCCATTTTAAGGTAATATTTTTGTGAGCCATAGTAGTCTGTTTTTGTTTAATTTCGGCTTTTGAGCATTGTTTTCTGCCTAATAAGAAGCTACATTATGGATTAAACCCTTTCAGAATTGTTACTTTTGATACACCACGATCATTTGGCGTTCTCAATTAGGCCCATACGTTCAAAAGCATTGGAAATTTTACAGCAAATGAAAAAAATATTAATCGTTGATGATCTACATCCAACCTTCAAAGAGCAGGCGATGGCGATGGGCTATGAAGTGCATGACGAGCCGCAAATTACGAGGGCAGAAACCTTGAATAAAATTGCAGATTACACAGGTATTGCTGTGCGTACCAAATTCAGAATTGATGCAGAACTGTTTGCCGCTGCAACCAACCTGAAATTCGTAGCACGTGCCGGAGCTGGATTAGATAATATTGATGATAAAATTGCATCAGAGCGGGATATTCAATTAATAAATGCGCCAGAAGGTAACTGCGATGCCGTTGGAGAACATGCTACTGGTTTACTATTAGCCTTGATGAATAATTTTCGCCGGGCTGATGCAGAGATTAGAAATGGGGTGTGGGATCGTGAAGGGAATCGTGGCTACGAGTTGAAGGGTAAGAAAGTTGGTATCATAGGTTATGGTTGTATGGGTCAGCGTTTCGCCAAAAAATTAGCTGGTTTTGAGGTTGATGTAATGGCTTACGATAAATATAAAACTGGCTTTTCTGATTCTTTTGCCCACGAAGTGAGTATGGAGGAAATTGTAAAACACAGCGATGTATTAAGTCTGCACATTCCGTTAACAGCCGAAACAAAACAAATGGTTGATGATGAATATTTTTTCCATTTTAAAAAGCCCATTTTCTTTATCAATACTGCTCGGGGAGAAATTGTAAACACGAAGGCGGTTTTAAATGCTATTGAATCTGGTAAAATATTGGGTGCAGGGCTAGATGTGCTTCAAACGGAAAAATTTCCGGCGTTGGCTGAGCAAAACTGGTATGAGGAATTGAGAATTAATCAAAAAGTGATTTTAACGCCTCATATTGGCGGATGGACTTTTGATTCTTATCGCAAAATTTCTGAAGTACTGGCTCAAAAACTCGATGCACTCAACTTCTAAAAAGCAAAATTACTTCTTGGAAGTTCGCATGGCTTTAACTTTTTTTATGCTAGAATCGGAAAATAATTTCGAGTACTCTTCTGTTTCTATACCATAAATGGCAATTTTCCCTTTTGAATCCGCATGAACTCCGAAACCATGTTTTTTTGTTAAAGGCGAAGCCCGAAAGCAAGGTTGCCCTTTTGAAAAAAACGCCAGTCTGGCCTTATCTTTTTCCTCTTCGCTAATGTCATTTCTTAAGGCAAAAACCTGAAACAAAACTTCATCTGATGAATAAGTATAAGGCTTTTTCGAAATAATCTCGAACTGCAACTCTGCAACAGTTTTATTTTCGCCTTTAGATTTTGGAGGCGCTGCATGTACAACAGCACAATCTTCTGCAACCTCGATAAACGTATTGAAATAATTAGTTGTATGGGTTTTAGTCATCGTAATGGGTTGATTAATTGGTTTTATTTAATGTCTATCCATTTCTTTTCAAAATAGATATCATGTTTTTGATTGAGGCTATCGGTAAGAATGGCGGCGATAAAATTTTCTTTTTTGCCATTGTATTTTAAAGAGAATTTTTGAGCTCCCTTACTGATATCATAGTACGAACCGTATTTACAGTTAAACGGATTGCCTTCCACCTCATTGGTGAAAATGGAAAACAGAATCAATTTCTCCGAACTTGCGTCTGCCTTAGCAAAACCAAATATCCGATGATCACTTTTCATTTCAGCGGAAAGGTATAACGTGCTGTCATTTCTTTTTAAGGGGATATAAATTTTGTTAAGGGCTTCTTCATTTAAGACTTCCAGTTGGATGTTGTTCCGCTTTTCAGGCTGGAGAATTCCTTTAACTCCCGCAGTCTCTGTAGAATCAATTGCTGTTTTTACAACTTTTTGTTTCTTTGAAGTATCTATGGTAACTTTTTGTTTATTTTGGTTTTTGCAGGCAAAACACGCTGTTATCAAGCTAAAAACAACAATTATTTCTTTTATCTTCATGATTTGGTAATGCGTGTTGATATTGGTTTACTTATAATTGCGGATTGAGACTGTTTTCAATTTGATTCTAAATTAGGAAACTATTATGATTTCTTCTCGTAGTTTCCACCCTTATTTCCTAAATTGGAATACAATTTCTAACTAAATTATATCATGCCGAAAGATCATTTATACACTACTACCGTAACCTGGACGGGCAACAAAGGCTCTGGAACGATGGATTACCGTTCTTACGATCGCGATTACCTTATATCAGTCAATGGTAAAACAGATATTTCTGGTTCTTCAGACTCTGCTTTTCTCGGCGATAAATCTAAATACAATCCAGAAGATTTATTATTGGCTTCTATTTCCAGTTGCCACATGCTTTGGTATTTACACCTATGCTCTAAAAACGAAATCGTTGTAATTGATTATAAAGATGAAGCGGTTGGCACAATGGAAGAGTCTGCAGATGGAAGTGGAAAGTTTAGAGAAGTTACCTTGCATCCACAGGTTTTAATAGCCGATAAAGCGCATTTTGAGTTGGCAGATTCTTTGCATGCAGAAGCAAACAAGATGTGTTTTATTGCAAACTCGTTAAATTTTCCAGTCAAACACCAGCCGGTTTGCAGGGCAGAGAATAGCTAGCTTTTAGTGAAAAGTTTAAGGTGAAAAGTGGAAAACTTGAAGTAGAAAGTTGGCAGTCTACACTTAGAAACTGCCAACTTTAAACGGTTAATTATTTTACAACAAAAACGTTATCATTTGGTGTGGCATCTACATAAATACCATTATCCAAAGTAATCGACTTTATTTTGCGGTTGGTATTAATCGTCATTGTAAATTCTTTCTGATTCACTTTCCATACCACCGGTGTTTTATGGATGGTTTCCGTTCTTCCTTCTGTATCAGTTACCAATATATCGAAAGGAATGGCGAAACCACCAACGTTTTTGATCATGAAAGTAGTTTTTCCACTCGTTACCTGAGGATTACTGATCGCCAAATCAAGGTAATGATTTGTGAAAAACCAATTCTGGAAAAACCAGTTTAAATTTTGGCCAGAACCTGTGTTCATCGAGTTAAAATAATCCCATGGAATAGGATGTTTGCCGTTCCAGGTGTTCATATAATGATGTAGTGCTTTCTTAAATAAATCGTCACCAAGCATATCTTTCAATGCTAAATAGCTTAACGAAGCTTTACCATAAGAGTTATTTCCATAACCGGATCCCGACACCTGATCAGACATCGAAATTACTGGTTGGTCTTCTTCTGCAGATTTATCATTGATGTAACTATTAACCCTAAACTTTTTGTAGAATTCGTCAGCAGCCTTTTTGCCGTGTTCGGCAATACCAATTAAATATTCGAAAGTGGTGGCCCAACCTTCATCCATGTACGCATAACGGGTTTCATTTATCCCCATGAAAAAAGGAAAATAAGTATGTGCAACTTCATGATCTTGAACTAACTGTGCAAAAACAGGATCGCCAAAATTAGAATCATTTACCATCATTGGGTATTCCATATCTGCAAATCCTTGAAAAGCGATGCTTTTTACATAAGGATAAGGGATGCCAGGCCAATTATTAGAAAACCAGGCCAAAGCATTAATGTTATATCTTACCGAATTTAAAAAATCCTTACCAGTGGTTGGATTATAAGCAGCTTGCGCACTTGCTCTACGGCCAGTTTTCTGATCTACTACCACACCTCCACCATCCCAAACATAATGATTGCTTAATGCAAAAGTTACATCAGGAATATGGTTAGCTTTAAATTTCCACGTATTCCAATCTTTTTGAATTGTCACTTTGCCATTTTTCATTTCATCAGCCGTGGCAATATGAATTGCACTATCAGCATTATACGATTGTTTTAACCTTGCTGCAATTTCTGGCTGCAAAACTTCATCGGGATTTAAAAAATCGCCAGTGGCATAAACCACATAATTTTTAGGCGACTTAACGGTAAAAATATAATCATTAAAATCATTATAAAATTCTGCTCTATCGGTATGTGGAATTCTGTCCCAGCCATTGTAATCATCATAAACAGAAATACGTGGATAACTATAGGCAACAAAAAAAGAATTTGGATCAATTTGCCCTTCGCGGCCACTTTCTTTAGATAGAGGGTAATCCCAGGCTATTTTAACCGTAATTTTTGATTTTGGGTTTAATGGCTTTTTTAAACGAACATTACCTACAGTTCCCCAGTTTTTCGAGTCTACCTTATAAATTTCTCCATCAACAGAAAATGACGAGATATTTAGGCCTGATGTTAAAAAATCTTCGCTAACAGCCCCGCCACGTGGCGATGTGGCTTTATGCAAGTTGTTTACGAAACGGATGGCAAGCGTTTTCAAAGTATCGCTGCTGTTATTGCTGTAAACAATTTCTTCTTGCCCGCTTACTATTTTTGTTTCTGCATCTACCTTCAAATCCATATTGTATTTGCCATGGTTTTGCCAATAGTTAGCGCCCGGATTCCCACTTGTAGAACGCGTGCCTTTTTCATAGGCTGCTTTAATGTTTCTCGGCATGTAAAGCTCTTGTGCCGAAACCAGAGAGCTGCTCAGACCAGCTAGCAGAGCAATGGATAATAACTTTTTCATCTTTAATATTAATTTTGATAAAAATATAATTATAAAATGAAGTTGCGATGAGTAAATCTTGTATTGTTAGGTTTTAAGTTAATTAGATTAAAAGCACTTTAACTTCGGTGCTGGCTAGTATTATTTACTACAGATCATATCCTGCTAATCCTTAAATCATAAAAATCGTGTGTATTTATTTGCTTTTGTAATTTCCACAATTTATCTTCGTTATAATTGAAGCAAGACTATGTAGCAAACCAACTATGTAGTCTTGTTTGTTTTTTATAGCGTTTGAATAAAAATTAATAGAGCAATGACAGAGGTAACGTATTACACACAAGAGGGGTTAGATAAATTGAAGGAAGAAGTTCACTACCTAACTACCACCGGCCGTCAGCTAATTTCTAAAGCAATTGCTGAGGCGAGAGATAAAGGTGATTTATCCGAAAATGCAGAATATGATGCAGCCAAAGAAGCGCAGGGTTTGCATGAGGCAAAAATCTCGAAATTAAAGAATACATTAGCAAACGCCCGTTTAATCGACGAATCGAAGTTGGATTTATCGAAGGTTTTGGCATTATCAATTGTAAAAATTAAAAATGTTAAAAACGGTGCAACCATGACTTACCAATTGGTAGCAGAAACGGAAGCGGATTTGAAAACAGGAAAAATCTCTGTTAAATCGCCAATTGCACAGGGCTTGCTAGGAAAGTCTGTTGGCGAATTCGCAGAAATTGAAGTGCCTGCAGGTAAAATGCAATTCGAAGTTTTAGAAATCTCCAGATAAGGTATAAGGCGGAGGGTTTAAGGCTTAAAGTCTGCACTCCGCTATTAAAACCCTAAACCTTAAACCTTTTTGACCCACTACCTTGTATGACTATCTTTTCAAAAATCGTTGCTGGTGAAATTCCTGCCCATGTTGTTGCAGAAACCGTAGAATATTTAGCTTTTTTAGATGTTCAACCACTTACAGCGGGGCATGTTTTGGTGATTCCAAAAATCGAAGTGGATTATATTTTCGATGCAGATGAAGATTTGTATGTTGGCCTATGGATGTTTGCAAAAATTGTAGCCAAAGGAGTAAAAACCGCTTTTCCTTGTAAAAAAGTAGGCGTTTCTGTAATTGGTTTAGAAGTGCCCCATGCCCATATCCATCTAATACCAATGAATAGCGTAGCAGATATGAATTTTGCGAAAGAAAAGTTAAAGCCAACTCAGGAAGAATTGGCTGAAGCTGCAGAAAAAATTAAGCAAGCTTTGTTGGAGGCTTAACAATGCCATTTGTCTAAAAGAAACTAAGCTGCCTTACTTCTTCAAGTATGGATTTTGATTTGGCAATGGAACAAATTCAGTTTCTCCTGGTACAGGCTTAAATCTTTGTGCTACCCAATCTTCCTTTGCTTTTTCAATAAGTGCTTTCTCTGACGAAACAAAATTCCAGTAAATAAATCTTTCCTCTGGAAACGGCTCCCCGCCAAAAATGTAAACGGTGGTATTTTCTAGCATAGTAAACTCACATAATTTGGCATCATTGGCAATGAGGATCAGTTTGGGCTCGAACAAATGCCCATCACTCTCAATTCCGCCTTCTAAAATATATAGTGCACTCTCGCCAAAAAGATGATCGCCAATATTAAGCTTCCGTCGTTCAGTACTTTTTATTTCGATGAAATAAAGCGGGCAGTAAACGGGTACCGGCGATTTTTTACCAAAAGCATCGCCAGCAATGAGTTTAATAGTTACGCCATCTTGTTCCCAACTCGGAATATCATGCTCTTCCACATGGAAAAACTCTGGTTCCATTTGTTCTAAAGCTTTAGGCAATGCAACCCAAATCTGCAAGCCATGAAGCATTTTGTCAGTTTGCCTAAGATATTCTGGAGTTCTTTCCGAGTGGGCAATGCCGCTTCCAGAAGTCATCCAGTTTACCTGCCCTGGTTTAATAATGATATCGGACCCTAAGCTGTCGCGATGTTCAATTTCGCCTTCAAAAAGAAAAGTTAGTGTAGACAGTCCAATATGTGGATGTGGCGGAACATCCAGATTTTCATGGTCACTCATCGCCGCCGGTCCCATGTGATCAATAAAGGCAAAAGGGCCAACCATTCGTTTTTCTCTGAAAGGCAATAATCGGCCAACCATAAAATTGCCGATGTTTGCAGGTCTTTCTTCAATAATGAGGGAAATATTTGACATGAATAACTTTTTTTTTAAGAAAGTGAATTTAATAAAATCTATTGAAGAATCATCATTGAGAGCTACGAAGCAATCTCTTTAGCCCTGAGAGCCTGCTGTAATATCAGATAACCCATAAAAACAAAACCTGAGTATGCCGCGGTTAAAAATGAGCTAAATAACTAAAGCCAAACAATTTATCATTGTAAGTGGGACTAAACGAATATTTGTGCTGCTTTCCAGATTTGAAAATTTTCTTTATTTGGGGATATAACAGATAAGAGAGTTTTGTAGATAGAATGCCAATACCCGCTCCTGCAACTACATCGCTAAACCAGTGTTTATTATTATACATTCTTAAAGTTCCTGTTGCTATGGCTACAGTATAACCTGCATATCCGTACCATGGAGAAAGTGATTTATATTCTTGGTTTAGAAATTCTGCAGCCGCAAATGCAGTGGCAGTATGACCAGAAGGAAATGAATTAAATGCAGAACCATCAGGACGTAACCGATGTACACCACTTTTTACCGATGAAATTGTAGCGGCCATTATTCCTGTCGAAATTGCATAAATAAATGTTGCATCTGATAAGCTGTTTTTCCCTTTTAAACCAACAACATTTAAGGCGAATACAGCTGCAGCGGGCGCAAACTGACTGTAATTATCAACATGAGCTGCGAATCTGGGATGGTCTTCTTGTAGTTCTGCCCTTGTATCTAAATCTAAAGTGTTAAAGGGATTTTCGTTAAGGGCAATAATGCCATATGTTATAAACGCCGAAGGAATAATAAATGCCGAAATTTTGGGCTGATACTTTTGCATAACCTTCGTAGTGTCTACAAGTTGCCCAAACGAATTTGACATTATCACGAAGCTCAATATGATGAGGTAGATGGTTCGATTCTTGATGATTTTAAGTCTTAATACTGGAAGGTAGATATTAATGTGTAGTTTAAAGAAATTCTGCTTAATTGCTAATTAGACTGATAACAAAAAGGCACCTTATTACTAAAGTGCCTTTTGTACTATATGTAAAAAGAGAAATTATACTAACTCTGCCAAGGCTTCTTTGCTGAAACCTTTCAACTCATCCATGCGGTTGTTCTTAATTTTTTCTACCCAGTTCGGATCAGATAATAGTGGTCTTCCTACTGCAATTAAGTCAAAGTCGCCACGATCCATTCTGCGTACCAATTCATCCAAAGAACTTGGCTCTGAACTCTGGCCAGCAAAGGCACCAAAGAAATCGCCGGTTAAACCAACAGAACCTACTGAGATAGTCGTTTTGCCAGTAATTTTTTTCGCCCAACCTGCAAAATTCAAATCAGAGCCTTCAAATTCTGGTTCCCAGAAACGGCGTTGAGAACAATGCAGAATATCTATTCCAGCATCAACCAATGGGCTTAACCATTGCTCCATTTCTGTTTCATTTTTAGCTAATTTAAAATCATAAGCTGATGGCTTAAATTGTGATAATCTAATAATTAAAGCGAAATCTGCGCCAACGCGTTTACGTACTTCCTTAATTACTTCAACAGCAAAACGGGTACGTTCACCCAGCGTTTTTCCACCGTAAATATCAGTACGGTTATTCGTTGCATCCCAAAAAAACTGATCTATTAAATACTGGTGTGCGCCATGAATTTCTACAGTATCAAAACCTAAAGCTTGGGCATCTGCAGCAGCCTGACCGAAAGCAGCAATTGTATCTGCTATTGCGGCATCAGTCATGGGTACACCATTTTCAAAACCGGGGCTATTTAAGCTAGATGGTCCTTCAAACGGTGTACTTGGAACCCAGCCCGAAGCATGATTGGCATGAATACCCTGATGCCAGATTTGTGGCCCCATTTGGCCTCCAGAAGCATGTACATCACTAACTACTTTTTGCCATCCAGCCAAAGCCTGTTCTCCGTAAAAATGAGGAATGTTTGGGTCGGCGGAAGAAGATGGACGATTAATTACCGTACCTTCTGATAAAATTAAACCTACTTCTCCGGCAGCTCTTTTTGCGTAATATGCTGCAACATCATCAGTTGGAATCCCATTTGGAGAAAATGATCTCGTCATAGGTGCCATTACAATTCTGTTTTTTATGTTTAATGATTTTAAGCTAAAAGGCTTAAATAAACTGTCTGTATTCATGATTTTTGTATTTATAATTCTTTTTTGATGATTTCATTTAGCTTTTCCAAGCCCAGCTGATTGCGTTTGTAATAAGTCCACTGCCCAACACGGGTAGCACAAACCAGATCGGCACGTTGTAAGATTGACAAGTACTCAGAAATTGTACTTTGAGATAAGCCAGCCTTATTTTGAATCTGCCCTACACAAACACCAACGTTTTCAAAATCTGCGTTAGGCTGTTCAGGAAAATTTTCTGCAGGATTTTTTAACCAGGTTAATATTTGTAAACGGGTTTTGTTAGATAAGGCTTTAAAGATTTCAACTTGATCCATAAGGCAAACATACATCGACTTTTCCCGATATGCCAATTATAATTTATAAGTTTACAATGGAATGTAAATAATGCGAATAAGCGTTATTAAAACGTTTTTTCGTAATTAGGTTTATTTATTTTTTTGTGATTTAAGTTAAACTATTTCTTACATTCGTTTAATCATTCTAACCAAATGTCTACTTATAAATCATTAACTGATCAAGAACTATTTGTCCTTCTGCAGGATGGCAACAAACTTGCTTTCGAGGAAATCTACGAGCGCTTTAATGGTTTGTTATATATTTATGCCTGCAAAATGATAGCAGACAGGGAAGATGCCCGGGATATTGTTCAAGAGATTTTTGTTTACTTGTGGAGCAACCCCAGCATTCAGATTAAAACACAGCTTTCCAGTTATTTATATACGGCGGTACGATACAAGATTTTCGATTGGCTTGATAAAAATAAATCAAGATCGAACTATCTGCAATCGCTGGAAGATTTTGCTCAACAGGGCGCCTATGTTACCGACGACTATATTCGTGAGAAAGAATTTGCTTCATTAATAGAAAAAGAAGTAAGCTTATTGCCTCCAAAAATGAGGGTTATTTTTGAGATGAGTCGCCAGCAGCATTTAAGCCAAAAAGAAATTGCAGAAATACTGCATTTATCAGATAAAACCGTTAAAAAACAAATGAGCAATGCCCTTAGGGTTTTGCGTTTAAAACTTACTTCATTTTTACTGCTAGCGATAATTTTGATATTGAGATAGCTTAATAGAAGAGCATCTTTTTTTGAGGTTAAATCGAAACCTAGTATTCAAACCTATATTTCAGCACGAAAGATATTTGTAAACCTGACATTGCGGATACCGGCCTTGTGCTTAAAGCCTGCAGGCGTATGAGCATGTGGCAGGAACGAGCATTAAACTGAAATGCAGGCTTTGCTTTCCAAAAAATAATCAGCTTAAAAAATATTTTCATTCTATCTACTACTTAGGCTTTCGTTAACCTACATGTATTTAATTAGCCAAATATTTTGAAGTGATGAATAAACAGGAAGTTGAAAAACTTTTAGAGCGATACAGAGATGGGCTTTGTACCGAAGATGAAAAAGCTTTGGTAGAATCGTGGCACCTCGATCAGCTTTCTAAGCAAAATTCTGAAGTAAACCATACCGAGTTGACCAATGCCCGCAAGGAGATTTGGCAAGCTATTCAATCAGAAACCAGCATTAATTCTTTAAACACAAAAACACTTTGGTTAAAAATTGCAGCTGCTGCTATAGTGCTCTTTGTTATCGGTTTTGTAATTACCAGCCGTGTAGATAAAGATGATGTGAGCAAGCAGGCGGTAAACCAAATTCATGATAAAATAATTAAACCAGGCGGCAATAAAGCTACATTAACCTTAGCCGATGGCTCTAAAATTTCGCTAACAGATGCATCAAACGGTGTTATTGCCAAGCAAGCTGGTTTAAATATCACGAAGACGAAAAACGGAGAACTGATTTACACGGTAGGTTCTGCTTCCTCTTCTAAAAAAGATCTTTTCAATACCATTGAAACTCCTCGTGGAGGGCAATATCAAATTAATTTGCCCGATGGAACCCGGGTTTGGCTAAATGCCGCGTCATCTTTAAAATATCCAGCTTCTTTTGATCAGGCCAAAAGGATTGTTGAGCTTAAAGGCGAGGCTTACTTTGAGGTGGCTAAGCGTATGGATAAAAATGGAGCTCGTGTTCCATTTAGTGTAAAAACGGATTTAGGTATCGGGAGAAATCAAGAAGTTGAGGTTTTAGGAACTCATTTCAATATTAATGCCTACCGAAATGAAAAAAGCAATAAAACCACTTTGCTGGAGGGTAGTGTAAAGGTTAAAAATTTAACATCGAATACTTGGGGGTTGCTTAAGCCCAATCAACAATCTATCATTAATGCATCGTCTCCATCGGTTTTGATAGCTACTGTAGATGCAGAGGAGGCGATTGCCTGGAAAGATGGATTTTTTAGTTTTAATGACGAGAATTTGGAAATTATTATGAATAAAATTTCCAGATGGTATGATGTAGAAGTTGATTATCGGGGCAGAAAAATTGAAAAAACCTTTGGCGGTCGGATATCGCGTTTCAATAGTGTAAACGAAGTTTTAGATTTGCTTCAAACAACTGGAGCTGTACGTTTTAAGATAGAAGGAAGGAGGATTTTAGTTATGCCATAACTGCTACCTGCTTCATCAGCCTTGATGATCTTAGCTTATTGCCTAACTAAAAAACCGGAAGCGCGGCAACGCTCCCGGCCATATTTAAGGCATTATTCTAATCGTAAAATTGTGAGATACAACTATTCTAAACCTAATAACCAAATATATGAATTTTTATACCGAATGGTTGCCCCAACCTAAAGGGCGCCTGTTTAAATTTCTGTTGATTATGAAATTGACTTTTGTCTTGCTAATCACTTCATTTCTGCAGCTTAGTTTCGGGGCTGCAAGTGCGCAAAACGTATCATTATCTGAAAAAAATACAACGCTTCTCAATGTTTTTCGCAAGTTGAACAAAAGCGTAGGTTATAATTTTTTATATGATCTTGATTTATTGAAGGAAGCAAAGCCTGTTACCATCGAAATTAAAAATACCGACATTAAAGAAGCTTTGAAGCGGATTTTTAGCGAGCAGCCTTTGGGTTATACCATTAAAAATAACACCATTATCATTCATCGTAAAGCCACTGAAGGAATGCCTTTAATGATTAGGTCTTTTGTTGATATCAGAGGAAAAGTAGTAGATGAAAATGGTCAGCCTATGGCTGGCGCCAGTGTAAAGGTTAAAGGATCTACGCTTGGTGCTGTTACAGATGCAACTGGTACGTTTACCCTTAAAGATATTACAGAAGGAGCTACTTTGGTAGTTTCTTATATTGGTTACGAAAATAAAGAAGTAACCGCTTCAAACGGATTAACAATCACGTTATCTCCGCAAGCTGGTCTACTGGCTGATGCTGTTGTTATTGGTTACGGAACACAAAAGAAAAGTGTAGTAACTGGTGCAATCGCCTCTGTAAAGGCCACAGATTTAAAAGATATGCCTGTGGTGAGGATTGAACAATCTTTACAAGGTAGAGCTTCTGGTGTTACGGTAACCACTAGTTCTGGTCAGCCCGGAGATGGAGGTGTAGTTCGAATTCGTGGTATTGCAAACATTAACAATGCCAACCCCTTATACGTTGTAGATGGAGTTGTAATTAACGGGGGTATCGAATTTTTAAATCAATCTGATATTGAATCAATTGAGGTACTAAAAGATGCGGCTTCTGCAGCAATTTACGGTACACGTGCAGCAAACGGGGTAATCATTGTATCTACAAAAAAGGGAGCAAATACCGGTCGTGTTCGTGTAGAGTATAATAATTACATTGGTACGCAAGCTCCATCAACCAAGCTAGATTTATTAAACGCTACCCAGTATGCCACCATTTATAATGAGTCGCAATTGGCCGATGGCGTTACGGCTGTTCGTTTCCCAAATCCTGCTCAATATGGCGAAGGAACCGATTGGCAGGAAGCTGTGTTTAATAATAAAGCAATGATTCAAAACCACGATCTAAACATGAGCGGCGGTAATGATAAATCGATCTATTATGGATCATTCAGTTATTTTGATCAGGATGGAATTGTGGCAACCCAGAATTCAAAATTCAAAAGATTTACAGCGAGATTTAATTTTGAACATAAAATTACCAAGAATATCAAATTTGGGAATTCCATTGGTTATACCAGAATCAATTCAATAGGTGTAAGTACCAATACTGAATATGGCTCTCCACTAAGCAGGGCAATTAATATGGATCCAATTACGCCGATTGTAGAAACCGATCCGGCGAAGTATGGCCTGCCAAAATATTTAAATAACCCGGTAGTTAGAAACGATGCAGGTTTTCCTTACGGGATTTCTGATTACGCACAATCTGAAGTATTAAATCCGGTAGCGGCTTTGCAAGTGGCTCAAGGAAATTCTTGGAGCGACAAAGTAGTTGGAAATGCTTTTGTGGAGGTTGAATTTTTAAAAGGATTAAAATTGAGAAGTACTGGTGGAGTAGATTTAGCTTTCTGGGGAGGACAATCTTTCCGTCCGATCTATTACTTAAACTCCATTAACCAATCTACGCTAACTGCTTTTACAAGAGATAGTAATCGTGGCTTATTTTGGTCGTTGGAGAATACTTTAAGCTATGATAAAACTTTTGGAAAGCACGTAATTACTGCATTAGTGGGTTATTCGGCACAAAAAAACAAAGGTGAAACGAACGGTGGTATTAAAGAAGGTATTCCTGTTGATAACCTTCGAGATGCATCCTTGCAATTTCCGGTTGCCAGAACCAATTCTGATTTTTACGGCGGAGAATACCAAAACACTTTAAATTCCATCTTCGGAAGGGTGATTTACAATTATGATGAGAAATATTTGTTCACCGGTATTATCCGTAGAGATGGATCATCACGTTTCGGTCCAAATAACAAATACGGTTATTTTCCATCAGGATCTGCAGGTTGGGTGGCTTCGAGAGAAGATTTCTGGCCAAAAAATAATATTGTTACTTTCTTAAAATTCCGTGGTTCTTATGGTGTTAATGGTAATGATAACATTCCTGATTTCAGCTATTTAGCTACCGTAAGCGGAGGTCGTAATTACTCTTTAGGCACAGCCTCTGGTCAGGCGCTAACCAATGGTGTAAGCCCGAATGCACTTTCCAATCCTGATTTGAAATGGGAAGAAACCTCATCTTTTGATTTAGGATTTGATGCCACTCTATTTCAAGGTATTACTTTATCAACCAGTTATTTTAATAAGAAAACCTATGGCATGTTGTTGCAACAGGTTGTTCCATCTTATGTAGGTAACTCTGGGCCTTATGCCAATACAGCAGATTTATACAACCGCGGTTTCGAGATCGAATTGGGTTGGAACAAGCAAGTAGGCGAAGTAAGTTTCAGGGTAGCGGGTAATGCATCATTCATTAAAAATGAGGTAACGCTTTTAGGTGCTGATAAAGATTACTTGCCAAGCAGACAAACCATTACACCACAAAGTTTAGAGGTTACCCGTGTGGCTGTAGGCCAATCTGTAGATTCGTTTTTTGGTTACCAAACTGCAGGTTTATTTCAAAACCAAGCCGAAATTAATAACTATAAAAATGGCGCTGGTACATTAATTCAGCCAAATGCAAAACCTGGTGATATAAAATTCCTTGATTTGAACGGTGATGGATTAATCAGCGATGCAGATAGAACTTTCTTAGGCAGATCCAACCCCAACTTTACTTATGGCTTAACATTCTCTGCGAAATATAAAGGCTTCGATCTTTCTATTTTCGGCCAAGGCGTTTCAGGAAATATGATTTTTAACGGGTTAAGACGCTTTGATTTAAGTCCTTCAAATTACACCACCAATATTTTAAATCGCTGGACAGGGGAAGGAACCAGCAATGTTGTACCTCGAGCTACACTAGCCGATGATAACAAAAACTACAGTCGCGTTTCGAGCCTGTTTTTAGAAAGTGGCGCCTATTTCAGGTTGAAAAACGTTCAATTGGGTTACACATTGCCAAAAACATTAGTTAACAAAGTTGGTATCGATAATCTGAAGTTTTATGTTATGGCCAATAACCTCTTCACACTAACTAAGTACAACGGCTACGATCCAGAAATTGGTGGCGGAAGTTTAGGTGTAGATCGTGGTTTCTACCCACAGGCAAGATCATTTTTTGTAGGTGTAAATGTTGGATTTTAATAATACTGATATGAGAATTAAACATATAAAATATTCGATTGCCATTTTGGCAATGTTGCAGATAACAGTTTCCTGCAAAAAAGACTTTTTGGAATTAACACCAAAAGGAACAGCGACAGAAGAAAATTTCTATCGCAATGAAACTGAAGTATACCAAGGGCTAATTGCCGTTTATGATGTGATGCAATGGGGAACAAGCGGTGGTTACACGATGAAGCAACCTTTATTAAGCGCTGCATCTGATGATTGCTGGGCAGGTGGCGGTAATGCTTCCGATCAACCAGGATGGGTAGCTTACGATAACTTCAACATGGATTCGAGGTTGGGTCCACAGGTTGGCTTATGGTCTAAAAACTTTACCGGCGTAAACCGTGCCAACATCATTTTGGAAAAAATAGAAAAAGCAACTACGTTAAGCTCGACTTTTAAAGCAAGAGTAACTGCAGAGGCGAAATTTTTGCGTGCTTATTTTTACTTTGATTTGGTGAGGTTTTTTGGAAATGTACCACTAATTACCAAGCAGATTCCAACTGCCGATCTTTACACACAAACGCAATCGGCTGCGCCTGCAATTTATGCCCAGATTGAGAAAGATTTAAGAGAAGCTTTCCCGAGTTTACCAGCAACTGTAGCCGCAAATGAAAAAGGCCGCATTTCCAGAGGAACAGCAAAAGCATTACTCGGTAAGGTTTTGTTATTCCAGAACGATAATACTAAAATGGCTGAGGCTGCCACTTTGTTTAATGATATAAATAAAACAGGCAACGAATATGGTTATGCATTGCTAGCAAATTACGCTGATATTTTTAGGCCCGATAATAAATTTAATACGGAAGTGATATTGGGAATTCCGCACTCTACATTGGCCGCATGGGGCGATTGGGGTTGGGTTAATGGTGGTGAAGGTAACGTTGCACCACAGTTTGTAGGTATGGACAGCTACAATGGAGATACTTATTCTGCTGGATGGGGTTTTTGCCCGGTTACATTAGATTTAGTTAACGCCATGAAAGCCGATCCACGTTTTGCCACTTCGATTATTGATGGTGCAGCGCTTAAAGCCGCCGGAGGTACATACACTGCTCGCTACCAAAACACAGATTATTTCATCAAAAAATATGCACCATTAAAAGCGTATCGCTCAAATAGTGGTGTTGCCGAACTCAACTGGCCAATAGATGAAATTGAAATGCGTTTAGCAGATACTTATTTAATGGAGGCAGAAGCTTTATTGAGATCAGGTGGAAGTGCTACCCGGGCTTTAGAATTATTAACTGCAGTTAGGGCTAGAGTTGGTTTAACGCCAGTGCCAGCTACGCTCGATAATATTTACAACGAGCGCCGTTTAGAACTGGCATTTGAAGGACATCGCTTCTTCGATTTGGTACGTACGAACAGAGCCGTTGCTGTATTAGGTTCGTTGGGATATAAGGCAGGTAAAAGCGAATTGTTACCTGTTCCACAACAGGAAATTGATTTAACAAAAGGTGTTATTAAACAAAATCCAGGTTATAATTAATTAGCTATATCATGAAATTAAATTATATCATTAAACAAACGGCTGGATTTTTATGCCTGCTGCTTGTGCTAAGCCTAAGTGCTTGCAAAAAAGAGAATACCAACAAAGAGCTTGATGCTGCACCAACTGCAGATCAAGTTAAGTTTACCGTAACGCCAACTGCTACAAATGCAAATGTGGTTACCCTGGTCAATCAATCGCCTGGTTTTAAAGCCCTTTGGGATTTTGGAAACGGCGCAACTGCTGATGGAAATACGGTTACGGCTTCTTATCCGCTTGCCGGAACGTATACGGTAAAACTTACCATCGCTACAGCCGGAGGTTCAGTTTCGAGTACCAAAACTGTGGTAATCGCAGCAACAAATCCAGCAATGCTAACCGATCCGGCTTTTACTACTCTATCTGGTGGCTTATCTAACGCCGCTGGTTTTACCTGGGTAATTGATCAAAAATCAGCCGGTCACCTGGGCGTTGGGCCTATCACTTCGCAAGCACCAGATTGGTATCAGGCGGCTGCCGATGAAAAAAATGGATTGGGTTTTTACGATGATGAAATGACCTTTAATATGAATGCGTTGAAATATACCTACGATAACAAAGGAACCACATTTGCCAATGCATCAAATGCGCCAGGTATTGGCGGGCCCGCTGGCGCCAATGATCCGACAGTAAGTTATACGCCACCAACTAATTTAACATGGTTAGTTACAGAAACTAATGGCGCAAAATACCTTACTATTTCTGGCGGAGGATTTATCAGTTATTATTTAGGCGTATCACAATACCAGATTTTAGCGTTAAGTGAGAACGAAATGTGGTTACGTTGCCTAGATAAAGCAAATGCAGGCAATGCATGGTATTTAAAACTGGTTAAGAAAGGTTATGTAAGACCAATTGTGCAAAAGCCTTTACAGGCGGCAAATTTAAGCGATGACTTTCAGGCAACTGCTAATTTTACCTGGGCTGCAGAGAACATCGATTTAATCAGACCTTACGATAACCCGGCTAAATTTCCGGTAAATACATCTGCAAAGGTGGGATATTATGAGAAGAGAACAGGAGCAGATGGGCAATATGGAAATTTAAATGTAACAATGCCTTACCGCTTTGATCTGGCTACAAAAAATAAAGTTCGTTTAAAAGTTTTTTTCCCTGGCGGAAACGATTTTACAAAAACACCGGCTACAGTTTCGGTTAAATTGCAGAACTCTTTGCTTGGTGGCAATGCATGGCAAACGCAAACAGAAATAGTGAAGACAATAACTGCCGCTCAATACAATACCTGGATCCAACTGGAATTTGATTTCTCAGGCGCAAGCGCACAGAAAATATACGATAAAATTGTAGTTCAGCTCGGCGGGGAAGGTCATCCCAACCCAGGTATATTTTACATTGATGATTTCGAATTCAAATAAATTGACAAAATCAGTTGGTATTTTAAGTGCCAACTGATTTTCTAACCAACACACCTATGATCTGTTCAAAAATTTTCAAAAATAAGCTTTTAACCATCAGCGTAATTTTATCGGTCAGCCTTGCCGCATGCAGCAAACCAGGCGAGGATGATGGTTTAGTTTATGTTCCGCCGACACCAGGAGGCCCACCGGTTGATAAAGACTGGACCTTTGAAAGTACGCCAACCTGGGCAGATGAATTTACAAATACTGGTGCGCCATTAAGCAGCAATTGGGATTATGATACTGGCGGCAGTGGCTGGGGAAATAATGAATTACAGTTTTATACCAACACCACCAATAATGCGAATGTGGCTGCTGGATTATTAACCATCACCGCAAAAAAAGAAAGCATGGGCGGGAGAGATTATTCTTCGGCCAGGATGGTAACCAGAAATAAATTAGATGCCTTATACGGGCGTTTCGAAATTAAAGCGAAGCTACCATTTGGCAAAGGTACCTGGCCAGCCATTTGGATGTTGCCCACAGATCGTTCTTATGGAGACTGGCCAAAATCTGGCGAAATTGATATTATGGAACATGTGGGTTACGATCAGGATATGGTTCATTTTACCACCCATACCGAAGCTTACTATTTTAAAATAAACACGCAAAAATCAAGTACAAAGAAAATCGATGGAGTAAGTACAGCTTTTCATCTTTATCGGGTAGATTGGACACCATACGCCATAAGAGGATATTTCGATGATGTTAAGGTTTTTGAATTTGCCAACGAAGGCACCGGTTACAAAGCTTGGCCATTCGACAAACGCTTCCACTTATTGTTAAATATTGCGGTTGGTGGCGATTGGGGCGGAGCACAAGGAGTAGATACTTCTATCTGGCCACAAAAAATGGAAGTAGATTATGTTCGCTATTATAAAATGATTGATAAATAATTGCAGGTTAGTTTGATTGTTAAAGTCGTTCCACATCGGAACGGCTTTTTTATTTTTAGTATTTTAAAGTTTGCATCCCTCAGCGTATGGGATTGCTTACCTATTTGGGGTATTGTTTAGATACTGACGCATGTTCAATGATCACTGTACTGCTATGTTATAAAACTAAAACACATTAAAAATAGGGGCAAAAAGAAACGGGGATAAATCATTCCGACCTATCCCCGTCATCTAAATTAACGCTCTCATATATATAAACAACCAAAAAGGCTATTTATTATATCGGGATGAAAATATTTTTATTTTTTTGCTGCGGTTTTCTTTGACGCTGCTTTTGGTTTCTTTTCTACAGCCTCTGTTGTTTCTGCTACAACCAACTTTTTCTTCGCAACGGCTTTTGTTTCCTTGATTTCTGGAGCAACTTCTTCTGTAACTTCAGCTTTCTTTTTGGCAACAGTTTTGGTTTTTTTTGGTGCTGTAGCTACTTCTTCAGCAACTTCAACTTTTTTCTTAGCAGGTGCTTTGGTTTTTTTAGGTTCAACAGCAACTTTTTCTTCAATAGGAGCTTTCTCCTCAACAGTAGCTTTGTTCTTCGCGGGTGCTTTAGCTTTTTTAATTTCCGCTATAGGTGCTTCTACAACCACTTCTTCCTTTACTTCAGCAACTTTCGGATTATTGATGTTTTGTAAATAGTTCGCTAAAACCTGTTTTAAATAAACTTCGGGCTTTGGCATATTAATCACATGTCCAGGCTCTTTATCTTGAGATTGTTTAATATAAGCCGATTTAATTTTGCCCCAATCTTTTGAATACAGTCTGATAAACATTTCTACAAATTGTTCGTCTGTATATTTTTTAGGCAACCTACCCAGCACTGCCTGAATTTTTTCTTCTTTTCTATGTAATACCGCCATCGCTTTTATTTTCGGCAAAGATAACCGATATTACAGATAATCACGTAAATAGGTAATTTAAACTTCCAAAAGTTCGAATTATTTATGTTAATTCCCATTCGAAAGCTACATTGATACACAGCGAAGCAGTATTTAAATTTTAGGCGTTCTCTGGAATTAGTTTTGATCTCCTGCTCAATACCAGCCTTTCCCGATGCTGTAATCCCCAATTTCTTAACTCATCAATTACTTTGTCTAAAGACCCACTATAATCCGTTAGCTCGTAGGTAACCGTTACAGGCGTGGTAGAAAATACCCTGCGAATAACAAATTCGTTCAGCTCCAGATCTTTCAATTCTTTGGATAAAATTTTTGGGGTAATTTCTCCTAATGCTTTTTGAATCTCATTAAAACGTTTTGGCCCATCTTGCAAAGTTAGAATTAAAGGCAACTTCCACTTACCATTAAGTACGTACAATGCATCTTTCACTGCATTCATACTTGCTCCGCAGGTTTCTTTGGTATGTATTTCTCTATTAAAAGCCATGTTGCAAAGTTAATCGCTTTCCAAAAGAATACAAGTATCCTTTTGGAAAGTACTATCTTGCGGATAGCAAAGTAAGTTTTCAATCTGATACTAGCGTAAATTAACTGGTGTAACTATTTAATTTACTTTTTTTTCCACCCTTTTTGCATTTTTTTATAAGCTTTCTTACTAATCTTGGATCTCTTTTTTGATCTAGATTTGCCTTTCTTCTTACGGGCATTGATATTATTAACCAGCGAATTTTTTACTCCAAGTTTGTTTTTCTTACCACCTTTTTTCTTTTTTTTACCATCCTTCTTTTTGTCGCCTTTCTTTTTGGTCGATTTCTTTTTTTCCTTTGCCATATCTTTGCTATAAATTATTGTTAAGATATTAACATTCAATAGGGAGCAAAGGTTCGTGTAATTTAAATTCGATATTCGGAAATTTAATAAAATGGTGTTCGGTTTTCGGCTGGTTGCTACCTAAGTTCCATTGATAGGATAGGGTAAGGCTTGCCAACATCGTCGTTTTCATACCGATCTGTTATTACAAAGCCTAAATGTTTATAGAAACCGAGCGCTTGTTCATTTTGCTCGTTTACATCAACTTTATTCGCTTTTTTCTCCTCGATTGCAAAACGCATCAATTTTCTGCCTATTCCATTTCCTCTGCTTTTCGGGTCGATAAAAAGCATTTGAATGTTATCACCAGCAATGCCTACAAAACCATAAGTGTGCTGATCATCTTCAATAAAGTATAAATCAACTTGATCAAAATATTTATTAAGAATAAGCATTTTGTATGCATTGATGTCTCGCTCGTTCAAAAAATGATGGGTAGCCCGCACAGATGCCTCCCAAAGACTAATCAATACCTCATAATTGCTTTTAACAGCCTTTTTAATAATTAACTTTTGCATTTGTAGTAATTTTTTGATGATTTCTGTAGCCAATTTGATGCATAAACTTTTTACAAAGTATCTTTTTGATCAAATTAATCCATTTATAGGTGTTTGATAAAAACGAATATTAAAACGAATCCAACAAATAACAATAAAATATAAGCGCATATACATTTACCGGCCAAGTGCTGGGATGGTGGCTTAAATATTGAGATAAATTGATAACAATAGTTTACAACCTTACTATAAATGGCAAAACAAATTAAATCAATAAAATGTCCGCATTGTGGAAGTATTGGTAAAACAGAGGTAAAGGCAGATCATTTTATTTGCAGCAGTTGCAATACCGAATACTTTTTGGATAATGATGACATCAATATCAATCATAATATAAACTATAACACGCCTAATCTTAATCCCGTAGCCGGGAAAAAAATAGCACTTATTATTGGAATAGGTTTATTTGTTTTTTTTATGATGATTTTAATCATCCCTGCAATTTTCAGAAGTTCTAGCCCGAGCCCCAGCTTTAATAAAAGTGCATATAAAGCGCCAGAACGCGATGATTTTTTCTGGCATTACAAAGAAACTATCACTTACACCAATTCAAAGGGCGAAGTTATGGTGTTAATTTTTGGTAACAGAAATTATATGGGTAACGATAACAAA
>Ga0265780_10002353_pt1 | contig 25686 bp, 22 predicted proteins | sample P1T30metagenome_FD_192432 | JGI IMG/M metagenome (GOLD analysis project Ga0265780, IMG submission 192432) | Plant litter microbial communities from East Loma Ridge, Irvine, California - P1 T30 | ecosystem: Environmental > Terrestrial > Plant litter > Unclassified | place: USA: California...
TGCTTAATATCTCAACAACCACCGAGTAATTTTCTCTTAGATTTTTGGCCAGAATTCTGAGATGATATTTCTTCAAGATAACAGGATTCTAGGATCTTAGCTACGGTAGATGTAGAGCTATAGAACTTGGGGGCTCTAAAACGTGGTTTATTCGATTTAGCTTGATAACTTCACACTCGCGTTACCTACAGGCCTGTAATTATGAAACTTAAATGCTTATTGTTATAATATAAGCTATAACAAGGTGTTTCCTGATTAGGAAATGTCACATGATTAGTCACATGACTTACCTAATCCAGTAACAGGTATAACCTAGTAAGGTTATAGCCTTAAGGAGAGTCTCCCCTCTCTCTCTGTTCTGTGTCTAATCCTTAATCTTGTAACTAGTATAGTTATATATATGCAACTGTATAGTAAGATTTTAAGAAAAAAACTACTTGGTGGTTGTGGAGATATTAAGCAGCCAAAACTCCGCTTTTTGGTGTGATTTTGGGGTGGGCCACTCGCTTGTACGGGCCACTCGCTTATAATCTACGTTAGGCGCTTTCAGATTCGTCGATTCCTACGGCCACATTGCACTTTTCTCTATTCTCGACCACATGACCACTCACACCGAGAACATCAAGAGCAGCGACTCTCGTGAACTTCTGCGCGATTGGCTCGCCAGATGTTTAGCGAACCACGGTGCGGAATACGACTCGAAGATTCAGCTCGCATACTTGTCAATGAGCGAGCCGCTCAGCTCAACTCAGCTCAGCTTGGTCTTTTTAACTAAGCTGAATGAGCTGAGCTCAAAGAGCGAGCTTGCAAACCAAGCTAAGCGGAAGCTCTAAGCTCGCTCAGTCTAGCTTGCTCAGCTCAGTTAGGTGGAGTGTGAAGGATATTTAGGCGGGGGTGAGGGGAGGAAGAGCTATAGTGGGGAGATCAGGGGCAGATCTTATCGATAAAGACTATCGATAAGATCTTATTACGTACGGGCACTGGAAACTTAGGGGTTAGAAGACCTACTTTTATAACTAAGCCTATTGAGCGAGCCTGAGTGAGCTAGACGTTTTTAGCTTACTAGACCGAGCTGAGCGAGCTAATCCAACCTAGCTTGGTTACTGAGCGAGCTATTAAGCCTAGCTCGGCTCAGCTCGCTCATTGACATGTACGTCAGCTCGGCACATCACCTGAGTATCATCCTATGAAAGATGAATCGGCTGTGTGGGACGACGCTGCCGCGCCCTACCACACCATTGCTACGTTCGATTTTCCGCCTCAAGATGCGTCGACTGCGAAGCGCATGACTTTCCGAGGGGATTGAATGAAGCCCTTTGGGACGCGCAGGCTGACCATCACCACCATTAACCACTCGGTGACATCAACCGTTTGGGGAGGATTGTTTACGACATAACTAGAAAAAAGCGCGAAGCGGTCAATGCTACACCGACGAAGGCCGACAACAGCATTGCCGAGATGCTTTGACCGTTCTGCTTATGCTAGGTCGCTGATCTCTGGATGGTAATACATATAGCACAGGACGGAAGACAAAGAGAGTGATGGCTATGCTCAAAACATACGGTACGACTTCACACTGTACATGCCATACCACCACCACCATCACTTTCCACTCTAGCTTGCGGTCAACACACACCACTTGGAACTCAAAGCATGCTTCCATGTGGCTGACTGTACCCGTGCTCACAAGTGCGCACCTCAGTATTGTGCATACATACTCATCTGGAAACCGTACCGCATCTTACAGCACCATGGCCGTCGTCGTATGGCATCGCCATGTCAGTCGGACCACATTCCCAGCGGACGCATAGCGACCAGCTGACAATATCTCAAAATCGTGACACCAATGATCTATGAGAAGGTGTAAGACGAACCGTTGGTTCTCGTGTCCCCAGACCGATCGCGGGGCTGAAAATAGATGGGCCAATAACCTCTACAGCCACGAGAGAATCAATACAAAACCTCGCGTTCTGGTTGCACAGCGCATCGTATCTCTGAAAAGAGGGTGTGATCATGCGACCGCCAGGTCGGTACCCTGAAAATTGCTCGCTGAAAACTGCACGCACTGTGTGGATGGAAGGTGTATAATTGCCACAGCATATCCTACACAGAATCATTACAGACACTCGGATCTTTACCACAAGCACAGTTGCTACCTCATTCGCTACCTTAGTACCAGCACTCATCATGCAATATACTACACTCGCTATCACCACCCTCCCTCTCTTCACCAGTGTCCAAGCCATCGGGCGCGCCATTGTAACGAACCAGTGCGACGAGCCAATCTACCTTTGGTCGGTTGGTGGTAGCATTTCACCCCAAACCATCATCACCAAAGACCAGTCCTACAGCGAGCCATACCACCACGACCCTGCATCCGGTGGCATTGCTCTCAAGATCAGTCCCGTCGAAAACGGCATCTTCAAGCCCAACGTCAGCCAGACCGTATTCGCATACAACCTCGACATCAATCAGGTATGGTACGACATGAGCGACATCTTTGGCGATGGGTTTGCGGGCCGGAAGATGAAGGTTACGCCGACTGAGTCGACCTGTGACAGCATTGAGTGGAGTTTTGGAAAGCCGCCGGCTGGCAGTCAGATCAAGACTTGTGGTGCTGCGGCGGATCTGGAATTGAGCTTCTGTACGGGGCATTGTTTGCCGAGCTGGTATCCGTGTGGAAACAATGCGCCAGGGGAGACGAGGACGTGTTGTACGCATTGTATTGGGAGTCATCATTGTGTTGCGGCACCTTGAAAAGATTAAATTAGTACTGGAGAAAGCACTGCATATTGTGCCAGGTCACGTACGAACGGAGGCGAAAGGACCTAGGAAAAGTGCTTGCTGTGTTGCATTGCGAAGATCTTGCCTATACTACCTCGTCGTAATCAACATTATCTAATACTGCGTGACGAGCATCCTAGCATTCGCTCTTGTGATTCAGAATACACTGTGGCGAGTGCAAAGAAATGTCATAGAGTGATAGTGCGGGCGAAGTCATAGTGAAGGCGTCAGGTTTCCAAAAATTGATGGCCCCATCCCGTTCACAACCCTAGATCCTCCAGAAGGGAGTATAGGCCGGCGCTTCGGTACTTGGACACATCTTGATGCCCGTACGCCGAAGAAACATCTGTACCGTCAGGCAGTGCAAAAAGCTGTACGACGGATGACTTTGTCTCAACCATCTGATCGTCATGGACCAGCTACGAGGACTTGAAAGGGGTTGGCAAGAAGTGTATTGCTATAAAGGTAGATGCTATGAATATATAGAGAGGTGCGCGTAAGCAAGAGGCTAATCGGTCCGAGGTAGGATCGAGGCGGGTCGTTGGGCACCGTTGTGCAACAGATCGCTGTAAAGCATCGCTCCGAGGATTTCCAATGCTCGCATTCCGTGAGTCAGATCCGTGGTAGCATCCTCAATTTGAGAACAGCAGACGTTGAAAAAGAGATGGATGTTCTTCAGGCTTGAATAAAGATCCCTGGGAATTTCCGCAAGCCAGCACTCGATGTCGTTGCAGGTATCGACGCCAACTAACAGCTGTAACGTCTGTAAGCTCGTGGGCAAAACCTCGGCCGGACGGCAGATGCGGAGGCGGCCATTGCGACGCGCCAGAGGTAGATATATGAGAAGCGGTGCTGAGATGGTCAGAGTGGTGAGATTTTGTCAGGGCCGAAAACTCAGTGCGCGGCAAGCGCAACCCATGATTGCCCGAACACGCTCAACCTCCGTCACTTCGATTGTGCGTAAGCTGTTTCGGAGCACAGCTTTCAGCTTCTTGATCTCGGGTTGCTCCAGTACACATCGTTTTGACATCAAGCCTCTCAGGAAGGGTGCACCCTGGATGAATGTGCTTGTAGTCGATAGCTCGTGGATGTGCTCTGTGAGAAGCAACAGAAGTATGGTGTATTTTGTTTGTACTTCTTGTCCGTACTTGTGGCCAAACCAGCTCATAAGGCTTTCTTTGTAGTTATCCGAAATTTTCAAGCATATTGCTATTGCTCACGGCATCATCGAGTATGTACTGGAATGAGTCTTGTGGGTACATCGCAGTAGACATTGCGGCACGCTTGCGTGTAACGCTCGTACGACCGAGGAGAACAAGCTTCGTGATCACCTTCGTGTGCGTGGGGTTGCGCCATAACCAGTCGACCACCTTTGGTAGGTGGCAAGAGAACACGATTGGTGATCGCATCATGACCTCTTGGGAAGCACAAAGCGCCATTCGAAAAGCCAGAGAAAGACTGCAAAGATCTTGCCGGCAGTCGTTGGATGCAAAGTACCATGCAATCTGCAGTAGAAGCTCTTCAGGTAGATCTGTTATGCACGCGCCAGAAGGCTCGGGAGGGGCTGTAGGTCCGAGAATGGACATGACGTAGTCCACGAGGTCAATTGAACGACAGTCTAGATCTCGGAGAGGTCATAGTAGTGAAGTATTCGTCGCTTGGCCGAAGCCCGTTGCGGTCCGCGATGTGTCTGTGCGGTGGGAGAAATCCATGATAGCGGAGAGTTGAGGGTTGCTGAGCAATGTAAGCTATGATTTGGGGAGGGCGTGGAAGTTATTATAAGAGGTGCGGCGCTGAGAAGGCTTGGCCGAGACATGATCGCGACGTGAAAGACATAGCGTTCTCACTTCTGCAATCTGCTGCCGCATTCACACCTTCCTGCATCAACACCTCCTAAACACGACGTCAGTCTCACTCCAGCCCACACATTCCGCCCCAACCATCCAGCTCCAAGATGACGATCTCTATCCTCGCTCTGCCCGACGAGCTGCTCCTTCCGATCGCGCTCGACATCAACGTCCGCGACCTTCACAATCTTCTGCGCACTCATCGTCGCTTCGGCGCCGTCGGGCAGGAGGGACTAGTCTACAAGGCCAGCACTTCGACGCGCCAAATCTTTAGGCTCATACAGACCCTCAATACCAGCGCTTCCCTTGCGAAACGAATGACGCACCTACGATCTGCGCCACTCACGAATTCGGTACGTGCGACGATGAAGCAGTTCAGCTCAACACACCGTGATAGTATGACCGGAGACGCATACACAGTCGCTTGCGAGTTAGTCGAAAAGACAGCCCTGGGGCCAGAGAACATTGCGTGGAAGCAGGCGATCCGTGAGATGGGCGATGTTTACGGCGTTGGACTATCATTGCTCATCGCACAAGCAAGCAGTCTTCAGTCGCTGACCCTTGGGATGGACATGCTCGCTGTAGTGCCACTCGTGGAGCAGGTCTTCTGCCGCAATTCTGCAGCTCCCGTCGCCAGCTGGGCTGAGCAAGTTCAAACTGTGCTCTCCGATCGATTGGAATGCCTCACAGTGTATTGCGATGCCGACAATTGCAAGAAGGGTCTCCTGGTCAAACCTATCACCTTCACAGGCTTCGCGTGCCTACGGGAGCTTTCTCTAGCATCTGAACTTCTGGGGCGCCTGGACGAATCATCGGGTTATCAACTACCTGAATCTCTTCGACTACTGAGGGTGACGAACACGATCCTTGGGGGCGACTCGATGTACTACCTCAGCGATGTGTTCAAGGGCTTCACCCAGCGGGGCAACCAGCTTTGCGTTGTGGAGGTGCATTTCGACTATACGCTTTGGCCCGCAGCGCGTCTGTTCAACATTATCCGCCCTGAGATCACTAACTTACTGGACCGCTGGAGCAAACACCCGACAATCGACTTTCGGACGACTTTCGGGGATCGTACACTGGTGGCAACTGACCGTACGCAACGAGCCAAGGATTTACAGATGAGCGCGCAGGGTATTCTGTAAGGGGCCATGAAGACGCTTGCATCATCCGACTTCGAGTTTGATAACCACTTTGTGCGCTACGAGCTTGGATACGCTGAATAGGGTAGGTAAAAGGTGTTCAAGACCATAGAGTATGAATGTGAAATGAATTTCACAATCAATCGCAGCCAAAATCTATTTGAAATGATCGTAATGACATGTTGCTCGAGTTAAGTGCGAAAGATAAGGTGAAGGTGAAGATGACATCACGTGTTGCAGCTGCAAACGCAAGGTGCATGCCCCACTTTTGTTCCGTCCAATTCGCACTTGCCTTGCCAGAAAGCTCACACCTTACACCCAGCCTTTTCCACTCCCCATACGTGGTGTCTACTCCACCAATCGCAACCGAAGCGATGGCGCTGCTCAATCTCCCAAACGAACTACTTCTGGAAATTGCGCAGCGAGTCGAGCAGTGCGGGATTCTAGCACTTGCTCTTACATGTCGCGAAATGCGACCCATTGCACAGGAAGTGCTCATGCGCACAGCCGTCGTTTCTTCGATGAACATCTGGAAGCTAGCCGACACCCTGGAATCTCGGCCAGAGCTTGCGAAAGCGCTCACTCACCTTCGTCTGGGAGCGATGGATCAAGACACGCACGACGCTATGCAGCTGTACTCCAGGCAACGACATCGAGCTTTGAGGGCAGACGATTACACCTCATTCTCGGTACTTTCGACAAAGCCTATCCTGGTTATCAATCTGGAGCGATCACCGACCCTACTTCATTCGGTCTGGCAATTTTGTTGGACTATGCGACAAACTTGAAGGTTTGGACTTTGTGTTCAAACTCCGTGGACGCTATACCGCTCATCACATGTATCTTGGGCTACACCGAAGCTCAGAAACTGGACATGTACAAGCTGATTCGCCGCGCATTGCTGTACCGCATCGGAGAACCAAACACCTACGACGAAAACCAGCTTTGTATCGACCCTATACACAATGATACAAAGTTCTACGATGTCGAGCCTTTGGCCTCTGTAGCAGTGTCGATGATCGCCCGCTGAAGCTACAGCGGCTGAGCACAAGCAGCTGACAGGTCATCAATAGCGTAGCATATACTCCGATGATGTGCCTAACTTAGTTCTTATCGACACCTTGCCCGCCAGCCTTGTTTCCTTGCGTATCACCTGCAGTCTTACGGCCAGGTTCGTCAGTGTTCGTTGGATGAAGGGCTTGCTGGTCAAGTCTTAGCACTTCCACAACCTCCAAAACGTTACTATGCTGTATGACCTCAATTTATCGAGCACTGCCTGGTACCTGACGGGACACGAAATTGATCCCGAGCGGGTAGCCGAGCCTTCAAGATGGGCTGAGCACAGCGTCAACTTCAGCGTTGTCTTTGGCCAGTCAAAGCTCTTCGAGGGGGACCACGAGGTGGAGAGGTTGGAAGTTGGCCCATATGAAACTGGGGACATTCTTGCGGCAATGCGTTTCTGTTCGGACAAAACTCGTGGGGAGCTTTGCGAGGATCCGTCGATCATGGCTGCGCTTGGTTGCATCGAACGGGGTCACTGATGGTATCACTGAGGAAATATTGTAGCTGAATGTTCGATCCATCATAATTTATGGAGAGATGCTAGCTACGAGAGGAGAAAGGCCGAGAAGATGTCAGCGGGTGTCGGATCGTGAGTATCGGTAGAGACGTCGGATGCTCAATGCTGGCCAACGAGCCGACTCGATCCTACATCGGTCCGACTCGTGGCCGAGCTCAGCTATACCTTCGTAGCACCTACGTTCATAGATCAAGCAATCACAATACCAAGTCACAGAAGAACCTCGTTGTTGTTATTCACCCGTACGATCGTACAAGGCCTACCAACAGCGGGCGTGATACCACTCATTCTTTTCTATTTAATTGTTCAGTTTGTCAGGTGATAAGGTCAGTCAATCATGACCGCATCCCAATCTCGATCCCATTCCGCTTCAAACTCCGGAAGCGTAAGTATCGGCAAGCCAAAAGTGCCGGTCGCCCTGATCTTTGCGTAGTGTTTTGCCCACTCAAACATCAATCGCTCCTTCTTCATGATCCACGGACTCCCACCGATTTCCCACGTCTTGAGCTCCCACTCCAGATAGTAAACGTACAGCTCCATCTCGGCCTCTCGAAACTCTTTCACATAATCAACCACAACGAAGTGATTGATCAGGTTAGGTTGCATACGAGCAATACGGCGCTGAACCCTGGCGTTGATCCTCGCGAGCGGGTGCATGTAGTACACCTCAAAGCGCTGGAGCGCTGGGAAGTGTCCGCCCTTCTTTGCGGCTTAAAGTGTCTGCAAGATACATGGAGTGTAATCGTCTGCCTCGCTGATGCGTAGAACTTGGAGGGAAGCGGAAAATACTTCGCGCGGGCCGGACGGTATGCGGTTGCAGTTGTGACACAGCCAGAGCGCTCGTATGGACATGCCCAGCTCTCTCAGATTGGTGAAGCGCGGGAAGTCGAAGACTGCGCTGGCGCGATGCGGTAGATACACAGCGCTTGTGTCAGCAGGGACATCCAAGACTTCTAAGCGAGGTATTTTCGTACTCAGTACATCTTGAAGGTGATCGTGCCTCCACTCGCTAGGAAGAATGTGCGCTCCTATGCTGCGTGCAGATAAGAGAGAGCGGAAAATAGGCATGTCCATCAGCCATGTATTACCAATACGCGATTCGCGAAGGTTAGGCAGAATGCACAATAGTACGCCGAACAACGCAGGTACAAGATCCATATCCAACGCTGCTAACCAACGCACCTTATTCTGTGGCGTGGTCCCGAAATGCTCCACGATCTCTTCACATTTCGGTAGGAAGTCCTTGCCATAGTGAAAGAGAGGGCGCAGAATGGGCACATACTCGTGCCTCGACAGGCCAGCGGAGTTCCGGAGCACGCGATCTTCGCTTGAACTATGCAACTCCAATGAGCGGATCTGCGGGAGAAATTGCGAGTGGTGTGCGATCTCCCAGAGGTACTTGTCGATGTATGTGAGCTTGAAACGCGGGACTTTTAGAAGCCATTCTTGTGCGATTGGGCACCAGCGGTGTGAACCAAGCGCGAGGCTGGCGAGGTGCGTGTTGCGCTTCAGGCCTGTGAAATGCGAACCGATTTGTAGATACAGCTCAACGGGAAGATCGTGGATGGTAGTTTGGGGGTAACGGGACATGGTTTTGCCAGCGTGAAGTGGGAGCCGCGTGCGTAGTGGTCGATGTGTCGTGCAGCCAGGCTGAAATAGGCAGTGGGCGGGCTGCGACAGGTTGTTGCCTAGTTGAGAGTGGTGGGGGGTTGATACACAGATTTTCCAATTTGTGCAATTTCTGATGTAGGTACCAGCGCGATTTTGTGAGGGGCAAGCCCGACGCGCTAATGACAGTGAAGTTTCGGTCACGTGAACCAACGCTACTAGTCACTTCCGCGGCGTCCAATCCGCCCTCCGAGGCCGCTCGAACCTTCTCGCAACTCAAAGCCTCTCGTATTCTCGAGCAACGCCTGTCAACAAATTTTCCGAACGACACCACACAATTCTTTCAACGCCAACATTCAGCGTGGACAAGCCGCATATCGGTCATGATGTCGACGGCTTTCTGGATGAGTGGAAGGAAGGCATAAGGCGCAGGCATCTAAGGAGACCTTTCGCCGAACTAGACATGGCCGCCCTCATTCCCGCCGCACCCACCCTCTACACGCCCACAACATCCATCGCCAATCACACGCGCCTGGGCACTGAGGTCTGCACAGCTGCCTTCCACGGCACAACGCCCGCGCCCTTCAACTTCGCGTATCTAACGCCAGAGGTACGCATTCATCTCTACAAGGAGTTATGCAACACGTACTCGTTCCTGGACAGTCACGCCCTCTACACCTACAAGGGCTTGGTCTTGAGCTGCAAGCAAATCAAAGCCAAGTTTGTCTACGAGTGGGTCCACATCCTCATCAACGACTTGAATACCGAGCTCGGCACTCCTAACGGACTACGCGTCAGCGGTTACGATGGCACGACATAGATCCGGCTTCTTTACTCCGGCACTGCGCCCGCGCGAGCGACATTCTCCGATCACGCCATTGACATCTGCCACGCACTGCTCAACACCTTCGCCAAGGTCATTTTCAGGCCAGCTATCGCCCTCAACGACACTACCCTCATAGCTGTGTTCGTCGCATCCCAGAACTTCGAATGGATGCTAGCGCTCCAAAGGCTCATGCAAGATCCCCAGCAAGGTTTCGAGCTCTGGCGACAGGAGGTGCATTACCTGCAGTGTGTGGCAAGACTTAAGAAGGCGCCTGGCGGGTTCGAGTTCTTCTGGTCTTCTACAGAAACCTTCTTGTTCTCGGAATGGACACAGTATATGGCCTTCAACGTCATCTTGGAAACTCGCTTGACTATGGGTGATCTCAGGGAGCATCGAAGGCTGTTGTTGTCGAGTAAGGAGGTTCGTGACTTGTTTCTTAGACGATTAATGGAGAGACATAGTGTATCTCCGTACTGATCGCGTCGGTGGTGCTTATTGAAGGACAGGATAATTGGCGAATGATGTAATCACAGCAGGCTGGAGGGCCTTCAACGTAATCATAATCCATTAATCACACAACTTTTTCCTGGGATGACATTCCAATTCAACTACTGCCCAGACTTTTGACTTTGCGTACATAATTCATGAGTATTTCACAAACGCCCGTACCCAATCTATTTGAAAGTTCAAAACGTCTCGAGGACAGGCAGCTTTGCGTGCATTGAGAGATCAGACAAACCTCTGTTGCGACCTCACATAAGCGTGCGTGGGCAGGCGGTGATCGTGGCAAGCGAGACCACGGTAGTGGGCACGAACCGTGTGACAAAGGCGTTCACGACGGGAGTAGTAGTAGCCGTGACGGTGGTGATACCAAAGGCGAGAGGCGTTACGGTGCTTCGGAGGGGTCAGTACTTGTATGGAAAGAACAAAGCAAATCAGTGACAACGAAAAGAAGTACTTACGATGTAGCGCGACCCACGAAAACGGAAGAGACCACCGTGCTCGTCGATGGACCTGCAACAAAGGTAAAATCAGGGCCAAAAGGATCACGCTTCACAAGAGGCTTGCTGTTTCGCTTGGCGTGAACAACGCGCTTCTTGTGCAACTTAAGGGGGTTGGCAATGCAGTCCGAGATACGGCGACCGCCCCAGATGTTCGAGTTTTGGACGATGGGGCGTAGCTCGTTCTTGAGATAGCAGGGGCCAGGGGTGCCGTTGATGAAGGACACATCGACGCAACCGGGGTTGTCGTCGCAAGCCTTCAGGCACTCAGCGAGGCTGTTGACCTGAGGAACGGGACCGACTGTGTTGAGTTAGCATGGTCTGCTAGAGTTGAGCGTAGGGAAGAATTGGTGGCTTACAATCACCGCCGACACGGTCCGATGCACACTCGATTGCGAAGGTAGCGCCGCACTCGCTGGTGTAAATTTGGCCGTCGGAGGCAGGGCAAGATGGGCCACCGCTGCCACCGCCAATGGGTGTTGCTGTGGGTAGGGCCACGCTGATAACGGAGTTTGCGTCAGGTGTGAGAAGACGGCCACCAATGATGCCACCGTTAGCGTTAGGAGCTCCAGATCCAGACTTCAAGTAGCAAGGTCCGCCAGGAGAGTACGCGACCTGTCGGCAGCCAGCGCGTCCAGCACATGCATTTACACAGCCCTCGTAAGAGCCGGGGTAGACAGGAGAGTCAGACATGTCGAAGTTGGCACGATCGATGCCGCACTCGACCTGGAAGGGACCAGCGCTCGTGATGATGATGGAATTATCGCTGGCGGGGCAAGAGACAGCTGCTGAGCTTGGGGTGGGTACGACTGCAGACGTAGGCGCGCCGCTCACAGAAGGAACGGCCACGGAAGATGGGACAGCCACGGATGATGGGACGGTCACGGAAGATGGAATGATCACCGAAGGAGGCACAGCCATGGAAGACGCTGGCAGAGTAGGAATCAACGAGCTTGAGACCGGGACTGATGCAAGTCTAGCGCCCCAGACAGCACTGTTCTGGCTAGGTGCACCAAGACCATTCTTGAGGTAGCAAGGTCCGTTGGGAATATACGCCACAGCCTGGCAGCTGCTTGTAGCAGCACACGCATCGAGACACTGACCAAAGTTCGTAATTGGAGTGCTTGGCTGTCCAATGTCGTGATTGTATCGATCCTGGTAGCATTCAATGATGAAGACTCCATTTGAGGTGGTATAAAGCGAGCCGTCGGAGTCGGGGCAAGTGGGCGACGATGGAGAAGGAGTGGGGATGGCGCTGGCAGAGGGGACAACGGCGGATGGCGAGCGAGTTGGAGTCACGATAATTGTATTGAAAAAGGTCCTAGTGATAACGACCGTAGGATCGTTCGGCCCAAGAGAGAACGTGCTTGGCAAGATGATCGAAGGGCTGGCTGCCGAAGAAGAGGCGGGAGAGGACGGCGAAGAGGCAACTGCGGAGGAAGGCGAGATGATGGCCGACCGAGTCGGGGTAACGATGATAGTGTTGAAGAAGGTTCTGGTGATAACGAAAGTGGGATCGTTCGGCCCAAGAGAGAACGTGCTTGGCAGGATGATCGAAGGGCCGGCCGCCGACGAGGAGGCAGGAGAAGACTGTGAAGAGCTGCGGACCACACTGCTGAATGTCGACGGAACTCCGGGGATAGAGAAGAACGTGGGCACACCGGGCGTAGAGACTGGAGGGAACACGGCCGATGGGCGGGAAGAGAAAGCCGGGTTCGAGGCGGATGGGAATGTGGGCACACCGGGTGTGGAGAAAGCCGGGGTGGAGACGGATGGGAATGCGGGAACACTAGGGGTCGAAGGCCTAGACATCGAAGGAACAGGCGCCGATGGGAATGTAGGTAGACCAGGAGTGGAGAATGAAGGAATTCCATTCGAAGGGTTTGTGGGGATGGAAGGAATAGATGATGGCGCTCCAGGGGCGGAGATGGAAGGGATGACAAACGAGGATATAGAGGCTGAGGGGATGGATTGCGTAGGCGCTCCAGGGGTTGAGATCACAGGTGTTGATGGCGCCGGGGCAGATGGGATAGGGATCGAGATTGATGGAATTACTACCGAAGATGATGGCGCTCCTGGATTTGAGATCACAGCGGAGGACCTAGAGAACGAGGGAATGGATGGTGAAGGTGCTCCCGGCGTTGAGAATGCAGGTGTCGATAGCGAAGGGATAGATGGGGAAGGTATCGAGAAGGAGGGGAACACGGCCGATGGTGTAGGGACAGCCGGGGTGGAGAACGAGGGGAACACAGCCGAAGGCGTGGGGATGGACGGGATGGAGTCGGAGCTTGATGGCAGTCTTGGGGTAGAAATGGTGGGGACGGAGGGACCTGAAGGAACCGAGCGAGTCGAAATGGCAGGGGCCGAAGACGCAGGGAACGAAATCGGAGGAATAGGAATAACTACCGAAGGGAAAGGTGATCCAGCCCTTGACGACGAGGACGAGCTCGCGATCGAAGAGGCGCGGCTAGACGAAGGGCAAGAGCTGACGTTGACCGTGCTGGTCGAAGTCGTAGGCTGCGGAATCACAACAGTGCTCTGGCGAGTGATTGGGTTTCCGCTGACGATTGCGGTAGTGGTAGCAGCAGGAGGAGGAGACGCAGTCACGAACACGAGAGGAACAGTCACGGTGGCTGTCGACGTCGTGGTAGCAATGACGGCGGCAGGAGCGGCTCCAAAGTTGGCCACGAAAGGCCTTGGGGGGGTGTCTCCAGCGTCCCTGTACTTGATGGTGAGGGGACCATCAGGGATGTCCGTAACAAATGCGGCAGGGCAAACGATATTGGTGAAGTCGTCACCGAGAATGTTAGGAATGTAGTTGTAGACGCAGTCTCTGTAGTATCCGGCGCCAGAGTTGGTGATATATGGCCGACCAGTAGGGAAGGCGCCATAGCAAGTCGTTGTGCCGGTCATGAAGGTCATCTCGAAGCCCAGGTTGCGATCGAGGCGGAGGATATCATCACTGTAACTGAATGTTGGCACCTGTCCACTAACCGTTGCCGGCAGGGCAGGGGCGACGAGAGAGCATCCAGACATGTTGACTGGCTCCTCGTGGCGTTGGTGGGGAATTGATAGACAAAGTGATGAGAATCAAGCGGGGGAGAGGGAAATCTTTATATATCAAGTTCATCCAATCTTTCGGTATCTTTGGATGAGCTGAAAGTGGGCTTTTCTCAATATCTCAAGCACGATTCTGGATGCAAGGACGCGTAAAGCTAGCGGTACCGGTCCCATTGTGGATGGAAACTTGATCGACGTGCTAGGTTATCTCGGTTTCGCTTAGAGACCAGAAGATAAGCCAGCGCCATTGTTAACAGCAAACGTCGCGTCTCAACGGCGTGTCTAGCAGATCACCTGTCCAGAGTCCGAAATCGGCCATGTCAATTCATGGTCGTACTCCAGGTGCACAATAGAGGCAAACGCGAGGCCGGGATGACCGTAGGACGGCCACAATGACACGGGACGACGCGGTATGATGGATAGTTGAAGAGAGATACATTTTCGGTTTGGTAAAAAGAAAGAGAAATTGATGAAGTCGTGTCTTTCGGTGATGGAAGTGAAGAAGTCGAGGTTTGGAACGTTGGAAGAACTAAAATGGCGTCGACGCGTCCAAGACGCGCTAAGCTCTTGGCGCGAACCCTTCGCCCAAACTCTTCCAACTTCGCCTTGACAAATCGAGCTCGATCAACGTTGAAGTGCTTCAAAGTGTGGTTCACCGGGCTCCAGACCGCCATCAGAAAGGCCAAGAACAGACTGCATTGAGATAAACCAGGAACAGAGCGCATACGCGTCAGCGATTCTTTGGGTCACCGTGTAGCTGCAGATCTTCTGTTCCTGGATCGAGACGTGCTGGTTATGGTGTGAGCAAGTAACATTTGCTTACAATTATTTGTAGATGCGGGAAAAAAAATTGTTCCTGCTGCATTGTGTGGTACTCGGTGGTGCACCTTGAAGCGAGGATGATGCAATGGAAATATATTCGAATTGACGAGAATGAGAGGAAGAGAACGACATCAAGACGATGACTCATTACCGTTGCCCTGACGATCAATACAAGGCCCACCACCTCGGTTTCCGGATCGCAAACCTCACTCGGTGCAGCCAGATATCTAGCGTACCACTCCAGTGTCAACACCAGGAACACAACCATCCTCTTGAAGCTTGGCGAGCCGGCATCCGGGACTCCAACCGCTCGGCCACGATCCGCAAGAGTTCATGTGTCACTTTTCCAAGCCCGCTCACCATAGTCGGTTCAACATGTGTTTGAATCAGTGTCAGGCACGTAACACGCGAGCAACGACCCTCTTGCCAATTCCCTCAATATCGGAGTGTCCTTGGACACACCAGCGCTAGGTGCATGAAGATTATCTTGGACGCGTAACTGCTCTATGTACCTACTCAAGGCATTCTGTGCGACACAAGCCTTGCCTCTGGTAGCGAAATATTGGGTCGCGATGTGTGGTGTAAGTATGAAAGCGACAGGACACACAGAACATGACATTTGTTGGTAGGCCTTGTACGATCGTACGGGTGAATAACAACAATGAGGTTCTTCTGTGACTTGGTATTGTGATTACTTGGTCTATGAACGTGGGTGCTACGAAGGTATACCTGAGCTCGGCCACAAGTCGGACCGATGTAGGATCGAGTCGGCTCGTTGGCCAGCATTGAGCATCCGACGTCTCTACCGATACTCACGATCCGACAACATTTGAAATAATCAGATGTTGAAGTAATTGGAAGACGACTTTGCTGTGAGATTCGAAGTAAAGCAGATCGAAAGCCATTGAAGCTGGAAGATGACATCGATGTAAGGGAAAAGACAGGGGATGCCGAGTCGTGCAAAGACTGATGTGCCTTCCAATTCCATTGCAATTCTACCTCCAAGAAAGAAGAACTTTGCCCCGCCGATTCATGACACGACTTACCGCCTCAACTTCCAAAAATCTCGTGGTTCTGTCGTTGGAATGATGGTAGAGTCCGCTCAGCAAATGGAGCGTGCCAGCATGGAGTGCGGCCCATGGCACTCATTTTGTGAGTGATGGCAAGCCGATTGTGATCCGGCAATGAGAGAAGGCGTCAATCCCAGAAGATTGAAGGTTCCAGCTTTCATGTTATTCTGCCTCTTCCAGGATCTCGCAGATTTCACCACGCCACTTGAGCACAACGTCGATGCGGACTTTTCGCAAGAAATCGCAATGCCAGGCTGATCATCTGGTATACATATCCTCGCTGTCAGGCCAATATAGCTCTAGAGACCTGATTGTACAGCAACCCTTGATTTGCAAGCAGAATACTTTGGGGAATGTGTAGTGCAACACGTACTTGGTCGCTCCGTGCATGATCATGGTACGAGCTTGAGGAGGTATGCTGCACAATGCGAGAGCTTTGGCAGACTCATACTCGACTCTTCGTAGGCTAGGGAGCCCTTTGTACAGGATTTCCAATTTACTGGCGCAGGCCGTTGCGTCGACCCCGAAGTCAAAGGGAGCATCTGCTCGGAGCTTCAACGTTGTCACGTTGACGAACGATCCCTTGCCGACAGTGACAAAAGGGTTTGAAACGGAGTAGTCGAGTGAGAGAGCTGCCAGACTGGGTAGTTTGGCGCGGTGCAACCCGTTGAGGTTGGTCGAAAGTGATAAGGTTTGAATGTCCGTGACGGATAGGCCTTGCGCGAGACAGGTAATCTCAGCCAGGTCGGAAAGAGGGTGGATGCGTCTGGCTTGGTGGATATACCGGTCGGTGGGCTTTGCAGGAGGAGATGTGTCTTCGGTTCCAGCGTGGCCAGGATATATCCGAGCGTACAAAGCTACAGATTTGACGTTGGGTAGCGTTGTGATGATCAAGCTGCAAATCATTGCCTCCGTCGGGTGTTGCAGGTCTACGAGCCACTGCGATTTCTCGGCGTGCGAGAGATTTAGACGATGGAGGGCAGCGATGAAGGTCGGTATGCACTGATCGCAATGACAGACGCCTTTATCCATATCCCTCAGTTTGTCTTGATCCGCGGCTTTGCCTTTCCAGATCAACATCGACAGATCCTTTGTCTTGGAAGCCAATTCTGGGCGGTTGACTGCTGTATATAGGAAGCGAGTGAGAGGCGAGTGATGGCGTGAGTCGGCTGCGAGGGGCTGCCGAGGCTGTGGAACAGAAACGGATGCGAACAGAGCCTCTTGAGCGACAGGCGCAAGTCGCTTGCATGTCAAGGCGACGTCCAGCAGGATTCGCATGCGTCCTGTACGCGCTTGACGCCTAGCAAGATTTAATTTCATGTCGTTGTAGATGCCCAATGTGTTGGAACCAAATCCATGCGCTGCGTTGATCGGCTCGGCGGTGGTTAGATAACCAATGATTTGGTGAAGGAGCTCATTTGGAAGCTTGGTCAGACATGCACCCTCTTCGCAGACCTTGTTACCAGTAGCGGAAATGGTGAGGTCGTTGAGCTCATCCGCGAGGTCAACGGTAGTAATCGGTTCTGTCATGCTGTGGAGTTTCGCGCTTGTTTTGGGTGTTGGAATTGAGTGTGACTGATAGGTAGTTGACGTTGTCAGCTGTCTTTTCCAAGGTTGAGTCTGTTCAGCTTAGCGCAAGATCCGAAGGTGAGTGACCGCGCCAAGACCAAACAACTTTGACAGCTAGGTGAAGGAAGGTGCGACGCACAAATGCTATATACGACTCGTCTTACCTCTCACAACTCCACCGATAAAATACACTCTATCGCAAAAGAAGGTCTTTGGACGTACTACAGGACACTCTAGCTCCGCACGCGTGCTCCTGGAAGCTCAACCCAACCATCAGCGCCATGCCCGGAATTCTGGAGCTTCCAAACGAGCTGCTACTCGAAGTCGCACTCGACGCCGATGTCACCGGTATCCAAGGCCTCTCACTCGCCTGCCGCCAACTGCGGCCCATTGGGCAAGAAGCACTTTTGCGGACAGCCGTAGTTCCACTAGCAAATATCTGGAAGCTGGCCTGCACCCTGCAAGAACGTCCGGACCTCGCCAAGTCATTCACTCATATGCGCCTCGGTGGCTGCACCAGAGCCACGTGCGACAAGATAAATACAGCGATCGAAAAGCAGTGTCTGGAAGCTGCCCTCGACGGAGCCAAGTGGAACGCCTACTGCGACACGCTTGTGCAATCTTATCCAGCCGTACAAGGGTATCGACTGGAAATGGAGAAGGATCCGTCTGGCATCAGCTTCGGAGTCTTCGCATTGATAGCGGTACTTGCTCCGTCTCTCAAAGCGTTGATTCTGCATAGAGACGCCGTCGATGGGGTCAACTACATGCGCAATCTATTAGCGAACAACGGTACAGACTCGAGGGTCGCTATCCCCGAACGCCGGCAGCAAGCAAGCTCGCTTCTCAAGTCTAGGCTAGAGAGTTTCGAGATCTGGGGAGAAGGACAGCTACTCTCGGCACCGCATGCCATGTCAAATCGCAATAGCACATTATCCGTGCTCAGCGCACAATATGTCTCTCTAGCCGGTTTCAATCAATTGAAGCGGCTTGTCGTTCCTTTCAATCGGATTGTTAATGAGCCGACACATCCAAATTGGGGCACACTGACTTTGTTCCCTCAGCTGAGTCGGCAAGATTCATACCCGAACGACGTTTAGCCAAAGACCCTGGAGACCATTATCCTTTACATGAGCCGGAGGAACATCACAATACAGCACACAGCCTGGCTGGACAAGCTACCTCAACTGCTCCCAAATCTGAAAAACCTGGAGCTCCAATTCCACACCAACCTCCTCTCCGCAGCCTGGTGCACTGCTAGCGATCCGTTCGGTGCAAGGCAATTCGCGACGTTCTTCGAGAAATTCCAGTCGAAACACCCCGTCTCTACGACATTTGGTTATGCTACGTTTCCGGAACGGATGGAGCCGAGCGACAACGGACGGAGATCTCGTGGCTGCGATTGAGCGCAGCTTTGCCACGTCGATGGATGAGTTGCTACAAGATGGTGAATTGATGGAAGCTCTGGGTTATCAAACGACGGAGGTACGGTGATGAGTGGGTTAATAGGGTATCAGGAGTGTGTGGTTCGAGGATCATGGCACAGGGCTTTTGAAAGGATTGAAGAAAGACGGTGTTACTGTGTTCGTCTCCCTCGCCGGCGTCCCATTTCAAAGTGACGAGCGCTAGCCATGACGTCACCCACCTTCCCGTCTTCCTTCCTCCCCACACCAAACAACATTCCACCCCCATCCCACACATCATCTCAAAAATCTAGACCATCCCATCGCACCCCCTCGCAAACACCAAAATCCCATGATAACCTGCCAAAACCATTAAACGAGCCTCGCAATGACATCACACCCGCAGGGGCTGTGCTTCAGCTGACGCGCAACGACCACCTGCGCGCCAATCTGACACGAAGCACAGCAGAGCCTCTACACAACGCAGGCGATCACAGAGTCTAGAGCGCCGTTTCGCAATGTCGAAGATGACGTCGACGGGTAAGGCAGCTGTGTTGCGGTGAGTGAAGGGGGGTTTTGGTGTTGTTGATGGGCGCTGCGGTGCTGTACTGCGGACGTTGTCAGAGGGTCTGGACTTTTGCGATTGTCTTGTGAGATTGGGAGGTGGGAGGTGAGGGATTGTATAAGGGTAGGTGAGTGCGGCGATTGTGTCGAGTATTAGCTGAACTACAATAGCAGCACAATAACAAGCCTATTGACATCGCATTCAGCGTCACAGATATCCAGCGCATTAGCAACATCTTCATCCAACAGGTTTTTGAGGCATGCCCATGCTACACAACTTCGTGCCAACAAATTTCAAAAACACCATCGCGTCCTTCCACACCATCCCTTCATCAGCAACACTCAACATCACAATGAACATCAACGCCCACGTCCCCAACAAGCACACCAGGTACAGGCCCGTCGAGCGATCAGATGGGGTCGTCGTGCTTCAGCGTCCATATCGCCCGGCTGCAACACTACCAATATCTCAATCCAATAAGTTTGAAAAACATGTACCGACCTACACTGTTGCTTCTTCGGCGCCTGAGCCAAGGACTAGCGCGGCGCAGAAGAGAACGGAAGACGATTTGGTGGGAGTTGGAGCGCAGATTGAGGTGCAGGGGAGGGGAGGGTATAATGGCTTTGTGGATGCGGGGAGAGGAGGGGATGATGAGCTGGTGGCTGCTGGAAGGGATGGGTACAACGACCTGGAGTTGGCCGGACGAGGAGGCTACAACGAGATACTCTCGGATTGGAAACCCCACGAAGAAGCAATGGACATGTCAGCCATCCTAAGTGAGTTCTCGAAGGTCGCACGAAGACCTGGACTTTCGCAAATGCAGCGCTTTCTGAATGAGGGAGGACCTTGGAGTACATACGATTTACGCGAGAGCTGAAGGTTAGGAGGTGATTTCGAAGAGGAGAGTGGAGAAGTTGTCAGCACACAGTCTAGATTACCTTCAATCCCAACACATTTGCTCAATCAAATGTCCAGCTTGACATTGTCCCGCTTTCCTTGCGTCGATATTGATTACACCGTATACCGTACGCAAAAAACCTTCGGACCGAGCAACACTTACTCAACCAATCCCTGCAGCAACACCCAGATCATGCACACATGTTTCAAACACCAGATGTCGTCCTATCGTTTCGACGAGATGTGGACCCCAAGATCCGGAGACAGATGCTGCCGGAAGATCATCTAAGCGAAGCTCGCGTGCAACTGCTGGCGTTCTGGAAAAAAGGAAGAAGGCAAGTGGAAGCGAGAGAATGGTGGTAACACAACATGTAAATCAAGCAAAACCCAAAACAAGAAACATGGCAATGCCGAACAAACAAAACCGCGTGATGTTCGATGTAACTTTATGACGCTTCTAAAAGCGACAGGCGGCCAATCACTGGTGAGACGGTGTTGGTAGTGTTGTCGCGGGCCGACGCTAATCTCGTCTGATCACCGGGAAACGTCGTCTCCGCAACACCACGCGAGATGCGACGAGATGCAACCGAACATCGGGCCAATGGACGGCCTGCGTTTCGCACGGCGAGGCTGCGACGTTTCTTTTAGCCTGCGGCTTGCGTGGTTCCGTGGAAAGGAAGAAGGTGCAGCCGCGGCGTGATGTGGCAGCTCCCCTCATTTCTTATGAACTGCGTACAGTTACACTCGACTTCTCCTTTGCTTCATTGAACCGAACAAGGCGCGAAATATTACTTTATAGCAGGACAGAGATCGCGACAACAACAGAGTCCCCACCATGGCGCTCCTCGATACCCTCATCCGCGTCTCCGGCTCGCCCACGCTCACCATCCTCGCCGCATCCGCCGTCCTCCTCACAGCCTACGTCGTCATACACACCCTTTTCATCCGGCGCATACCCCACAACGCCCCGCCCGTCGTTAGCGACAACCTGCCCATAACCGGCCCCATCGGCTTCTGGACCTCGCGATGGGACTGGTTCCGCAGCAAGCGTGATGCCTCACCAACAGGCAACTTCACCTTCCACGCGGGGCCCAACACCATCGTTGCACTGTCTGGCGCCAAGTCGCGCAAGCTTTTCTTTGAGTCGCGGCACCTGGGTTTTGCAGAGGGGTACGCGGTGCTGTTTGGCAGTGCGCCCAAGGTCACAGCGCATGACGACGGCGAGGGCAAGGAGGACGACAAGGAGAATTACTTTCACCGCCGGTTTGCGCCGATGCTCAAGTACGACCAGTTCCGCAAGAGGCTGCCGACACTCATATCGGATGTGCAAGAGGCCATGGACACAATTCGCGACGCGCCCGACGGCCTGATCGACCCGTTTGACAGCCTGTATCGCATGGTGTACCGCTTGACGATTCGCCTGCTGGGTCCGACGGAAATGGCTGAGGATCCGAAGATGCTGGCTGAGTCGCTGCGCATGTTCGAGATGATTGATGGGAGCTCGACGGCTGCTTCGATCATGTTTCCGAGGTTTCCGTCGCCGGCTATTTTGAAGAGAACGTATGGTGGTGCGAACCTGTACTATATGGTGGAGAGCATTATCAAGAAGCGCGCGGCGAGCGATGAGAAGCACGATGATCCGCTGCAGTATCTGCAGGACCAGGGTGACCGGACGTTCAAGATTGTCGAATTTATCGTCGGTGGACTGTTCGCTGGACTTCTTAATTCGGGTATCAACGCTGCGTGGGTCATCTGCTTCCTCGCCACTTCACCCGAGTGGCTCGAGAAGACACGTGAAGAAGTCCGGACCGTGGCTAGCAAGTACGCTCGCGACAAGAACGCGCCGCTGAGGTTTCAACTTGATGATGTGCCGCTTGAGGCGTGGGAGTCGGAGTTTCCGGTCATCGATTTGTGCTTGAGGGACTCCATGCGTCTGAACTTGCTTGGCACTGCGATGCGCCGGAATATCAGTGGCAGAGACATACCAACGGGCAATGGCGACGAGGTGATTCCAGCCGATGCGTTCGTCACATATGCGACTGCCGACGTACATCTTGACCCTTCGATATATCCCGACCCACACAAGTGGGATCCGTCGCGGTATCTACCTGAGCGTGCGGAAGACAAGAAGGAAACCTATGGGTGGCTTGGCTGGGGCGTCGCGCGGCATCCGTGTGGTGAGTTGTTGCTTTTTTACTAGTGAGAGGGTCCGTACTAACGATCGACTAGCTGGCATGCGCTTCGCGAAGCTCGAGAACAACATCATCACCGCGTACTTTGTTGCGACGTTCGACTTTCATCTCGAGGATAAGAGCGGGAAGATGCTGAGATTTGCGCCGCGGGTGGATCCCAACGGGCATTCAGCGTGCAAGCCGGCGGTGCGTCAGTATGTGAGGGTGTCGCCACGGGAGAAGTAGATCTGGTGTTGTTGAGGAGGAGGTGCATGCATTGCGTGGCGTTGGTGTTATGAGCAACTTTTCCTGAACTTGCGGCGATGTCCCATCACAGTTGAGTATCTGCAGTGCTCCCCGTAATGTGATCCGTTTGACGCGTTGTCGCGAGATGTGAATGATCCGAGACAAATATTAGGCGGTCGTCGTGTGACCTATGAGCGGCGCCTTCCGCGTGGGCTGCAGCCTCAGCCCAATCATCTCTCACCTCACTTTACTTCGCACTCTTCAACCTACTCCGAAGCCATTTAGGCTCTATCATCGCTTGCTGGCTCGTTTCCCACACATCGCGATTCCTCAACTCATCAACTCTCCACCTGCGCCTCCCTTCGCTAGAACGCCAAGCCCGCTAGCGTACCACTTCGACATGTCGTCGATGTCGCACCCAGAATCAGAGCGAAAGCGGCGGCGCGGCAGTCTCTCGGGTAGCGTGGCCGCACTATCGATCGATGCAGCCTGTATGGCTTCAAAGTCATTTTCTTCGGGGGCTGCTGCTCCTCCTTCCAACAGCGAGCAACTTGCTTCGAATACATCCAGCTCCCATCATACCCTCGGCACTTGCACCACCGTCTCACGCCTCAGGTTGCTCGAACTACCAGTTGAGATACTGCTGCAGATCTCCACGCAGCTATGTGGGACCAAAGCTATTCTCAATATGGCAGTCGCCAACAAGCAACTTCACAGCCTTACGTCGGAAGCAATGGCGAAGCACCTAGTCATACCTCCCAATCGCATCAAGCAAGCAATTGAGATACTAACTCGTCGCCCGGAGCTCATTTCGAAAGTAAATAGCATCGACCTTGGAGCGTACATGGCAGCTCACACGAGAGGATGTGTCTGTGTTAGCAAAATTGCGTTCAATCGCAAAGCACGGAGAATGTTTCGTACCTTGTTGCCAACCAGCACGAAAGAGCTAGTCACGTGGGACCAGCTTCAACAAGTGAAGCGCAAACTCGTCCGGCTGTGGAGCCCGAATCATCAATTTCTCATGGCCATCTTGCTGGCACTATGTCCGAACGTCAAGGAGGTTAGGATGCAGATGCCGAAGGTGGTGGGCTTCGATCGAATGCCTCTAGGCCTGAGTTTTCCTACTGTGACGACTCCGACGCCGACGCCGAATCATGTGGTTCTGCCGGTGACGCTATTCCAAGGACCTGTATTGGCGGTAATGCAGCGCAAACTCCAGTCCTTAACGATACCGCCGAATGACAAGTGGATCGGACCCGTCAAGCAGGAGGTTCTGATGATCGAAAACGACATGCAGTGGCGCCGGCACGGAAAGAACATCGTCACTTTCAAGGGCTTTCACAAGCTCAAGCACCTGGATCTACCAATGGATCTGCTCGGACTGCCGGCGAGTGTCGTCTTTCAGAGCGCAGGTGACGCCGAGGTCTCAACGACACCCGTCAAAGTCGTGACTGAGATGCGTGACGGCGAACTCAAAGAGCGTACAATGATGCTCCCAGCCAAAGTGCTACCGCTTTCACTTACATCTCTGCGCCTGCGATCGTGCACGAAACACACATTCGCGCTCCTGCAGCGTATCAACGAGGTGCCGATCGACAAGTTCAACATCAAACACGTTGAAGTCTTCTTCGATGGCTGCGCGCGTACGAGCATCGTTTTGTGCTACAAGGAAGATCGCGGTGGGCTGGATTACCTCAAAGTACTTTCCGCGCTCGCAGCCAAGGGCATCGAAGTCTTGTTCTTCACAGGCCCAAACGCCCAACCTACCGACTTCATCCGAGAAATACAGCCCCTACGCCTGATATCACCATGTGAAGCCGGCCTCATCGCCCTCCCGCAGAAGCAATTCTCCAATCTCAACATCGTCGCACTTCAGCACCGCCTTTCAGTTTCCCCGTCGTCGCGCAAGATCTTCGCACGCCACGCGCTCAGCCACTTCGATCTCCTGAACCGCGCAACTTTCGAGGCGAACAAATGGGAGCAAGTCGCATTCTTCCATGGCACGGCGAATACAAAGTACGATCCGCGCCTGCAGGAAAGCGGCGGGAAAGCGGTGCATGTCAACGTGCGTGTTGGGGGAATGGACGATCACGTGTTTGAGTGGTCGATGGGGGTCGGGATGCCGAGGGAGGGCAGTGCGCCGAGGGCGGTGGTGTATGGGGGTAAGGTGTTTAGCATTCGTTCTGGCGGCGAAGACGAGGGCGCGATGAGCGATGAGCCGGTGCACAAGTCCGACAAGGCGATGGAGAAGGCGAAAACGATGACGAAACTGCAGCCTGAAGGTATACGCAGCACCGTTCGCAAAGCCTCGCGGAACGTCGAGCAGAAGAGCTATCCGTCGTTACGCTTTAAGTGTGACGAGGATCTGTGGCGAGTGGAGATGGGAAAGGTATGGGATGGGGATGTCTGGCAGGGGGTGCGGTGGAAGAGCTATGTCCAGCCGTATGTCGAGAAGATGCGCGTGTAGATGGTAGAGAGCCATGGGTTGGAGTGGGAATGAAAGTGTTGTAAATACATTCAGCATAGGATATGCTGATAATTCGGGACATGTTTCGAATTCTACATACTACCAGATCTAATCAACATCATGAAAACGAGTCGTATATCTGTACCCAAACTGTTAACCCATATGTAGCTCCCCTTCCCTCCTTGTCATCTCCGCACCACAGCACCAATCTCCACATAAAAGTCTATATTTATCAACTACCCTTGAACTCTATCAACAAATCTAGCGGTGCTCAAGATAGCAGTGCCAAGAAAGTGCTTTTTTTGGTGTAAAAAAATGTGGCCGGCTCGGTAATGGTTTATGTCAACTAGAGTAATAAGTAAGTTAGATTGATAATACCAGTGCAGCTATCAACTTAGATAAAGCCTTATATAAATAAATACTAGTTAACATACTTTAATACAAGAGACATAATAGGCAGTGCGTCTAGCGTATTCCTAGTAAATATAGGTAAGTCTTTGTCGGTAGGCCTTGTACGATCGTACGGGTGAATAACAACAACGAGGTTCTTCTGTGACTTGGTATTGTGATTGCTTGATCTATGAACGTGGGTGCTACGAAGGTATACCTGAGCTCGGCCACGAGTCGGA
>Ga0265780_10002354_pt1 | contig 25683 bp, 19 predicted proteins | sample P1T30metagenome_FD_192432 | JGI IMG/M metagenome (GOLD analysis project Ga0265780, IMG submission 192432) | Plant litter microbial communities from East Loma Ridge, Irvine, California - P1 T30 | ecosystem: Environmental > Terrestrial > Plant litter > Unclassified | place: USA: California...
CCAGGCAAAGTAGCCTTTGACCGGCACGCCGTTGTCGATTGCGTCCTTGAGGCAAGCCAGGTGGCGCATCAGGTAGTGGCGCCGCTGGACGTCGTCGACTTCGCCATCGGCGCCGACCGTGTCCTCGAATGCGGAGCCGTTTTCGGTGACGTACATCGGGCCCGGGTGATAGTCGTTGTCGATGCGCGTCAAGAGTTCGGCCAGGCCTTCCGGCACCACCGGCCAGCCCATCGCGGTGATTTCGCCACTGGTTGTCGGCAGCACGTTTGCATAGAACGGCGCATGACCCGGATCGTTGGCGACGACTTCGGGGAAGTAGTAGTTCACACCCAAGAAGTCGGTCTTGACGGCGATTGCTTCCATGTCGCCCGGTGCGACGTCTGGCGCCGCATCCTTGATCAGGTCGAGCGTGGCTTGCGGATAGCCGCGGCCGAACAATGGATCGAGGAACCAGCGGTAGCGCAGGCCGTCATGGCGCTCTTTGGCTGCCTGGTCTTCAAGGCTGGCGCTGGCGGCGCGCAGCGGATGCAGGCTTACCGCCATGCCGACCTTGGCATCGGCCACGTTGGCGCGGATCACCGGCGCCGCCTTGCCGTGCGAGACCAGCACGTTATGCGCCACCTGCAGCGCGGTTTTCAGGCTGGTGTTGCCAGGTGCGTGCCAGCCTTCGTAGTTGCCGATGATGGCCGTGCACCACGGCTCGTTGTGGGTGATCCAGTGCTTGATGCGGTCGCCCAGCGTGCGCGTCATGGCGTCGGCGAAGTCGACGAAGGCGTCGACCGTGGCGCGGTTCTCCCAGCCGCCGATGTCCTGCAGCGCCTGCGGCAGATCCCAGTGGTACAGCGTGGCCCATGGCTGCAGGCCGCGTTCGAGCATGCCGTCGACCAGGCGCGAATAGAAGTCCAGGCCTTTCTGGTTCGGCGCGCCGCCGATGCTGGTGAAGATGCGCGGCCAGGCGATCGAGAAACGGTAGGCGTTCAGGCCCATGTCCTGCGCGATGTCGAAGTCTTGCGGCCAGCGGTGGTAATGGTCGCAGGCGACCAGGCCGTTCGAACCATCGCGCACCCGGCCGGGTGTATCGGCGAAGCGGTCCCAGATCGATTCGACCCGGCCGTCTTCGCGGCCGGCGCCTTCGATCTGGTACGACGAGGTGGCGCAGCCCCACAGGAAGTCTCGGGCGAAATCGCTGCGCTGCGGGGCAGCAGGTTCGGGGCGGTCGGATGTGGTCATGGTTCGCTGTTGTTGAAGTGGCGTTGGTCTGGACAATCGTTTGGAGAGAGCTTAACAAGCTGTTGGAAAGCTTTCCAGTCTGGTTTCAAAAAAAAGGCCGCGTGCGGCCGCAAGGGTAGGCGCGTCATCGCTGCGTCTTGTCCTGCTTTGGTTTGCCCTTGCTCTTGCCCTTGGCGCCTGCGGCCCTGGCCAGCGAGGCGCGCATGGTGACGCCAACCGGGAAGCTGCGCGTCACCGGGCGCGTCAGGCCATAGCAGCGATTGAGCAGGGCGTTGATGCCATTCTTCGTCATCTCGCGCCACGGCATGTGCACCGACGTCAGGCGCGGCGCCGAGTATTCGGCGCTGGGCGTGTCGTCGTAGCCGATCACCGACAGGTCGCGCGGCACGCTGATGCCGGCTTCCTGGAAGTACGACAGGGCGCCCACCGCCATTTCGTCGTTGGCGCAGAACAGGGCGCTGCATGGCGTACCCGATTCGATCAGCGCCCTGGCCGCGAGCCAGCCGCCGTGTGGCGAAAAATCGCTCTCGACGCTCCATACCTTCTTGCTGTCGATGCCGGCCGCCTGCAGCTCCTGCATGAAGCCACCGATACGCGCCACGTTGTCGCCCAGCGCATTCGGACCGGCGATGACGGCGATGTCGCGGTGGCCATGGTCAAGCAGGGTGCGCGCCGCCAGCCGTCCGCCCAGCGCATGGTCGACCGTGAAGCATTGCTCGGGGATGGCCGCGAAGTCGTGGTTCAGCGCCACCAACTGGCGCTGCTTGATGCCGAGCGCCGCGATGTCTTCGTCGAGCAGGGCGCTGGTCATCATGATCAGGCCATCGCAACCGCGCTCGATCAAGAACTCGATGCCTTCCATCGCCTGGCGCCGCGCGTCGCCCAGGCCCACGCCAAAGGCGACCACCATATGCAGGCCGGCGGCGCGCAGTTCGGTGTCGATGATCTGCAGGATCGGGGTATAGAAGGTGCCGGACAACACGGGAATGTAGACGCCCACCATGCGGCTGGTGCCGGACAGCAGGGCGCGCGCCGCATGCGACGGACGGAACGCCAGCTCGTCGATCGCCTTGCGCACGCGTTCGAGCGTGGCCGGAGAGACCGAGCCTTTGCCGCTGACCACGCGCGAGGCGGTGCCGAGGCCGACGCCGGCGAGACGCGCTACATCCTTGATTGTTGCCACCAACGATCCTGTTCTCGAAATATCTGATTCAAACAACCGTCAAGCATACTGCATCCGCATGCCGACGGCATACCTCACACGCGCTCACCGCTGCCCTGATCGAACAGCGACACGCGACCGGCGTCGATCGCGAAGCGCACCGCCTGGCCACCGGCCAGCACCCGCGCACCGTGTTCGATCGCCGACAGCGAATGGCCGCCGCAATCGATCCACACCACCTGGTGATTGCCCATCGGCTCGACCAGCGTGACCGTGCCATTCAATGGGCCATTCTCATCGATGTGGATGTGCTCTGGTCGCGCGGCCAGCGTTACCCCGCCTGGCGCCGCATGCGGCAAGTGCAGGTCAAGCACGCCGGCGCTGAAACGGCCGCTGGCATCGATGCTGCCGTCGATGAAATTCATCGACGGCGATCCCAGGAAGCCCGCCACGAAGCGGTTCGCGGGGCGATCATACACTTCGGCCGGGGTGCCGATCTGCTGGATGCGCCCGGCCTGCATCACCACGATGCGGGTGGCCAGCGTCATGGCCTCGGCCTGGTCGTGGGTCACGTAGACCATCGTCGAGCCGAGCGTGTGGTGCAGCATCTTCAGTTCGCGCCGCAGTTCGGCGCGCAGCTTGGCGTCCAGGTTCGACAGCGGCTCGTCGAACAGGTACACGCCGGCCTCGCGCACCAGCGCGCGCCCGATCGCCACGCGCTGGCGCTGGCCGCCCGAGAGCTGCGACGGCTTGCGCTCGAGCAGGGCGTCGAGCTGCAGCATCTGGGCGGTGCGGCGCACGCGGCGCTGCACTTCGGCCTTCGGCGTGCCGGCGATTTTCAGGCCGAACGACATGTTCTTCTCGACCGACATGGTCGGATACAGCGCATACGACTGGAACACCATGCCGATCCCGCGTTCGCTCGGATCGGCATCGCTCATGTCGCGGCCACCGATCTCGATCGTGCCACTCGAGAGGTCGATCAGGCCGGCGATGCTGTGCAGCAGGGTCGACTTGCCGCAGCCCGAGGGCCCGAGCAGCACCAGGAATTCGCCCGGTTCGATCTGCAGGTCGAGGTCGCGCAGGATCGAAGTGCCGCCGCGGGTGATGCACAGATTGCGTAGTGTGACGTTCGACATTCGGTTCAACCTTTCACGGCGCCGGCGGCGATGCCGCGCACGAACCAGCGCCCGGAAATGAAATAGATCGCCAGCGGCACCGCCGCGGTGAGGATGGTCGCGGCCATGTTGACGTTGTACAGGCGGGTGCCGGTAGTGGTGTTGATCACGTTGTTCAACTGGACCGTCATCGGCAGGTTCTCGCGCCCGGCAAAGACCAGGCCCAGGATGTAATCGTTCCAGACACCGGTGACCTGCATGATCGCCGCCACCACCACGATCGGCAGCGACATCGGCAGCATCACCTGCAGGAAGATGCGCCAGAAGCCGCCGCCATCGATGCGCGCGGCCTGGAACAATTCGTGCGGCACCGAGGCATAGTAATTGCGGAACAAAAGCGTCATCAGCGGCATGCCGAAGATGACGTGCACCAGCACGATGGCCGGGAGCGACCCGAACACGCCGGCGCGCGCCATCATCCACACCAGCGGATAGATCATCACCTGCACCGGAATGAAGGCGCCCGCCAGCAGCACGCCGAACAGCACATTCGCGCCGCGCGGGCGCCAGAACGACAGCGCGTAGCCGTTGATGGCGCCGAGCAGGATCGGGATCACGGTGCTCGGCACCGCGATCGCCACCGAATTCCAGAAGCCCTGGCTGACCGCGCCCCAGGCCTGGCGCCACGGGTCGAGCGTGGCCATGGCGGGCAGGGCGAACACGTTACCGCTGCGGATTTCGAGCATCGGCTTGAACGAGGTAATGATCATCACGTACAGCGGCAGCAGAAAGAACAGCGCGGCGCTGAACAGGAAGGCATACACGCCGAGGCGCGCGGGCGTGAAGCGGCGCCGCCGTTTCAAGGGTGCGGCATTGGTCATCGGTAGCGGCGGCGCGACCGCCTGCAGCGAATGGTGGCTCATGCGTGTGCGCCTCCTGCGCGGGCGCGCCGGCTGCGCGCATACGCGTAGGGCGCCAGCAGCGCCAATACCGGCACCAGCAGCGTCACCGCCCCGGCCGAGGCCAGGCCGATGTTCGAGCGCAGGAACAGGTGGTCCATGATGAACTTGGCCGGCACTTCGCTGGCGATGCCGGGACCGCCCTGGGTCATCGCCACCACCGCGTCGTACAGTTTCACGACGGCGGTGGTGAGCAGCAGGAAGACGGTGGCGACGCTGGGGCCGAGCATCGGCAACACAATCTGCAGGTAGGTGCGCCAGGCGGGGATGCCGTCGAGACGCGCGGCCTTGTAGATCTCTGGATCGATGCCGCGCAGGCCCGCCAGCATCAGCGCCATCACCAGGCCCGAGGCCTGCCACACGGTGGCGATGACGACGGTGTAGACCACCAGGTCCTGGTGCACGATCCAGTCGAACGAGAAGCCGGCAAAGCCCATCTGGCGCAGCGCGCCTTCGATGCCGCTGCCCGGCGCCAGCAACCATTGCCATACCAGCCCGGTGGCGATGAACGACATCGCATACGGGTACAGGAACACGGTGCGCAGCACGCCTTCGCCCTTGACGTTCTGGTCGATGAACACCGCCAGCAAGAAGCCCAGCACCATGCAGGCGATGATGAACAGGGCGCCGTAGACGGCCAGGTTATGGAGCGACAGCAGCCAGCGTTCGTTGTCGAACAGGCGCACGTACTGCGCGGCGCCGATGAATTTATCGGACGGGAAGGTACGCGCCGCGGTGAACGAGGTACGCAGGGTCCACAGCGCGCCGCCGACATAGGCCAGCAGCACCGTCAATGCCATCGGCAGCAGGGCAACGTGGGGACTGAGTTTGACGAGGCGGCGGGCGAGCATGGCGTCAGTATTTGAGGGCGTTGGCGATGCTGCGCTGGACCTTGTCGACCTTGATGTCCATATTCCAGTAAGCGGTGAGGATGTCCTGCAGCGCGCCGTTCTGGTCCGGCGTCAGATAGACCTCGGTCACGCCCAGCTGGCGCGAACGGTCCTTGATGATCTCGATGCCCTTTTGCGCGCACAGGTCGAGCTCCGCGGCGTTGGCGTCAAGGCGCACCGGGATCGAGCCTTTCAGTTTGCTGAAGGCCACTTGCAGCTCGGGCTGCGACACCACATTGGCCAGCAATTGCTGGGCCTTGATCGCATTCGGGTTATCGGTGCGCGGGAAAACGAAGACGTCGCCCTGCATCAGGTAGGGCGTATCGGGATTCAGGCCCGCGATGCAGCCATAGTGCTGGCCGGGCAGCTGGCCGGCATTCGTGAATTCGCCTTTGGCCCAGTCGCCCATGACCTGGATGCCGGCCTTGCCGCTGATGAGCATTGCGGTGGCGTCGTTCCAGTTGCGCCCTGGCGAACCGGCGTCGACGTACGACTTCATGCGCTTGAACGCGAGCAGCACGTCGCGCATGGCCGCCGATTTGATGGTGGCCTGGTCGCGCTCGCGGATCACTTTCAGGTACAGGTCGCGCCCGCCGATATTGGCCAGCAGCGCCGAGAACAGCACCGTCTCTTGCCACGACTGGCCGCCATGCGCCAGCGGCACCAGGCCGGCGGCCTTGAGCTTGTCGAGCGCGGCGAACAGTTCGCCCATGCTGGCCGGCTCCTTGTCGATGCCGGCCTTCTTGAAGGCGGCCTTCGAGTACCAGATCCAGGTCTGCATGTGGATGTTGAGCGGCACCGCATAGTAGTGGCCGTCGTGCTTGATGACGTCGATCAGCGGCTGCGGCAGGATGCGGTCCCAGTCCTGGGCCCTGGCGACCAGGTCGACGTTGTTGAGCATGTTCTGCTCGATGACGTCGGTGAACTGCTTGGAGGTGTTGAATTGGGCCGCGGTGGGCGGATTGCCGCCGATGATGCGGTTGATGGTCACGGCGCGCGACTGGTCGCCACCGGCGATGGCGCTGTCGACCCACACGCCGCCGGCATTGCGGAAGGCTTGCGCAACCTGCTTCACGGCGCTGGACTCGCCGCCCGAAGTCCACCAATGGATCACCTCTGCGCGGGCCGCAGCGTGGGCCGATGCAGAAGGCAGCGCCAGCGATAGCGCAGATGCGGCGGCGCACAGCCATGCGCAGGCTGCAGCCTTCGTGCGGGGTGTGACCATTGTGTCTCCGTGTCCAGCCGTTATTTTTTTGGCACGTTTGGAAACGTTACCATCGGCTTGGCCCGACTATAGCATCGGGTGAAATGAGGGTCAAACTAATCTTGCGATCAGTAATTTTGACGGGAGGGATGATTTCTACAGTGTATATGCAGCAGGCGGGATTCGACTGAACGATACTTATCCTGGCCCCGAAATACAAAAAGCCCAGCCATGAAGGCTGGGCTAATGCTTGATGATACTGGTGCCGGCTGCCGGTTTCGAACTGGCCACCTGATGATTACAAATCACCGTGTATCGGTATTCATGGGTGTTGAGCGGCGTTGATTTTCGAAGTAAATATACTTAATAATCAATGAGTTAATACATGCCTAGTGTTGAGTTCAGGTGGATGCGTGTTGATGAGTATGTTACCATTTGGGTTACATGGCGGTTACACAGAACTTCTTCGTGGGATAGTAGTGAGAAAAATAAAATTTGCGGCAGGCAGGGTAGAAGAGTTCACCTGCGAGAGCGGAAAGAGTCAGTCATTCCTTTGGGACACAGCTTCACCCGGTCTCGGGTTGCGGGTAACGGCGAAGGGAGCCAAGTCCTATATTTTTCAGGGGAAGCTGGATGGCGCCACTATCCGGCTAACGATCGGTGACCCGCGCACATGGGACATCGCCAAGGCCCAGGCAGAAGCACGTCGTCTGAAAGTACTGATTGATAATGGGCAGGACCCGCGAAAAGTGAAGGAAGATGCGCTCGCTGCAGAGAGAGCGGCGCGCGCGGTGCAGGAAGCCGCAGTTGTAGCGGGGCAGGAAAAACGGATGCGCGAGTCCGTGACCTTGGGCCACGTTTGGCCTGAGTACATCGCCGATCGCATCGCCACGCGAGAAGCGGGCTGGTCGGATCATCATATTGCCGCGCATCGCAAGATTATCCAGGACGGTGGCCAGCCTCGAAAGCGCAGTCCAGCACTGACGAAGGCCGGTCCACTGTGGTCTTTGTCCAAGCTGCCACTCGTCGACCTCACGAATGAGCGGGTAGAGGCCTGGGCAAGGGAAGAGGCGAAGATCCGCCCCTCGAGCGCACGACTGGCCTGGAGGCTGCTCAAGGCGTTCATGAATTGGTGTGCTTCACATAAAACGTATTCAGTCCTGGTTCCCACCAATCCTACCAAGAGCGCGAGGACCCGCGAAAGCCTGGGTAAAGAGAAGCGGCGCCACGACGTTCTTCAGCGCGAGATGTTGCAGTCGTGGTTCAACGCAGTGCGCAAGATCGGGAATCCGGTCATTGCAGCCTACCTTCAAGTTCTGCTTGTAACCGGCGCCCGGCGCGAGGAGCTCGCTGCACTGAAGTGGGGAGACGTGAACTTCCAGTGGGGCAGCATCAAGCTGTCTGACAAAGTCGAGGATTGCCGAATGGTTCCATTGACCCCCTTCGTTGCTGAGCTTCTAACCAATCTGCCACGTAGGAACGAATACGTCTTCTCCAGTCCAACGTCAGCGTCGGGCCATATCGCAGAGCCACGAATTGCTCATAACGAGGCTGTCGCAGTGGCCAGCTTGCCAAAGCTTACGCTACACGGCTTGCGACGGTCGTTTGCAACCTTGAGCGAGTGGGTCGAGACGCCGAAGGGTATCGCCGCGCAAATTCAGGGGCATGCGCCGCAGGGCGTGCGTGAGCAGAACTACATCCGCCGGCCGCTTGATTTGCTGCGAGTCTGGCATATGAAGATCGAGGCGTGGATACTCGAGCAGGCAGGGATCGTCTTAGCGCCGGCATCGGCAGCGTTGCGTGTTGTCGCTTCCTGAAACTTTGCACGCCTCAGCCTACATCGATTGATGAAATCCTTTGCCTGACGTGCATCCGCTCTTTGCCGCGATCGACGTGATCGCGGCCCGACGATGAATCGTGCTGGCTGCCGGCTTCGCTGATCATGCGCACAGCGTGCTCGATGACTTCGGGGAATACTTGGTCGTTTCTTCATGACTCCATTCTCCCAAACAATGGAGTCTCTACAAAACCCGGGTTGATTTATATCTCGTGGGCGACACAACGCAGTTGACCACGTTCTACCCTTAGGATTTTGACTGAAATTACTGGGTGAATTGCCTCAAGTTTTGTAGAGACTCCATTGCCTGAGGGAATGGGGGGCTGTGAAGAAGCAACCCAAGTTTTTCCGAAATCATCGAGCGCGCTATGCAGATGGTCTGGGAAGCGGGCAGTGAGTAAAGTTTCACAAGTCAGGGCTTCTCCAAATCAGTTAGAAACACCCTAGGTGAGAGAGCTGATCAAGCGGGCGCCACATTCGGTGACGTCGCCGTCGTAAGCATACGGCTTGCCTTTGTGCTTTGCGCCTGCACTATCGGGTTTGATCGCAAAGTTACCCTTGCATTTCGGACAAAAGGTCATGTCATCCTGAATTGCTGCTGCCTTGCCCATGACTATCGTCTCCGACGTGGCGCTGATGACCTTGCCGCCATGATCGGTCTGGTCGTTTAGTCGAATCACGCCACGGCCTTCGTGTTTCATGCTCACTCCTCATTGAGGTCTCGGTATCTCGTTACTCGGCGCCAGTCGCGTTAGGTTTGCCTTTGCGAAGAAAGTACGAACCCTCGGGCGCTCCAGGCACCTTGACGCGGAATTTAAGGCCGGACAGCAGTTTGTCCCATAACGCAACGGCTTCGTCGTTGCTGACCGACGCCTTCTTGGCGGCCCCAACCATATTAGCCTCGACCTTGGTAAACATTGCGGCGCCAAACTCAGAAGGGTTTGCTACGTCTCTCGGCGTACCGACAAAGGCCCATTCGAAATCGTGGGTGCCGTCGGGCCTGCGAATGAGAGACTCTTCGCCCTTCCAGTGCTGCACGTCCCGCTTGCCTTCGCGCAGAACATCGCGCTTTGGGTAAAGGACGCCCTGCATATCCTGGGCACCCTTGATGCGAGCAAACAGGGACAACTCGTCGCGCTTCATTTCGAACTCAGCCTTGTCGTAATCGCCGTAAGCATTCTGGTTGGAACTGACGGAGAACGTAACGTCCGGGAAGCTAGGCAAATAGATTCCTGCATTTACCTTCTCTGAATCCCCGTATCGGTCACCTGCCATGAATCCGTGTTCGATACAGAAGCCCGGTTCGGTCGGTACTTCCTCCGCTGGGCGTAGCCGCAAGCTCTTGGCTTGCGCGAGCTGCCTGGCGATTACCGTGCTTTCGGTTTCGCCTTTCTCGATGGAGTCACCCAATACGAAGGTGAGCTCTCCCTTGCTGATATATGTGTCGAAGAACAGCGCGTTGCGCTCTTTTTTGTATTCGTCTTCGAAATAGCGCGTCTGCCAGCTTTCCTCGATCGGCCCTGGTCCGTTGTAGGAGATCTCAGCAGCATCTTCCTCTCGTTTCAGTTTTGCAATTTTTTCTTCCGCCCTGCGTTTTGCCTTCTCGATACCTCCCGAAATAATGTCTATATCTGAAGGAAACGAGGCACTCCCCCAAACAAGCTGGGCTTCCTGAGGCACTTCGATCGCATAGCGGCCGAAACAGAGAATCTTTGTTTTTTCAAACAGCGCGCGCAAGCGCGGGCTGAGCTTGACTGGTTCGGGCACGGCGGTCTCCTTGTAGGCATAGGTACGAGAATTTCCAGCTAACGACAGCAGCGCGATGAGTAATACCGCGAGCATTGCGGCGCGCTTCGGGGAAAAGATGCTTTTCACGATGTCTCCCATTTCGCCGTCTTGGCGATCTGGACGACCGAATACAGCAGGGACGCCAGCACATCCTGGTCGGCATAGCTGTTCTGGTGTTCATAGCTCTTGCCTTTTGTTTCGCCGTGCACGAACAGCTTGCCGGTAATCTGCTTGGCGGAGCGGGCGGCCGGGACGGTTTCGTCGCCGGGCGCGGCCGGCGGTTGCAGAACGAGCGTCAGCACGCGGCTGTCTGTCTGGACTTTCAATGTGCCTTGGGCGTCGTCGCTCACCAGCTTCCAACTTTCGACTGGTGTAAGCAGGATGTTGCGGGAGTCCCACACTTCAGGATCGGTCACTTTGAATACGACCTCGCCATAGCTGAGGCGTTCTGGCGACGCACAGAAGCTGCCGTAGCAACTGGTCGGATGGAAGGTAGCCTTGATGTTTTCGATAAATTTACTGGCCTTTTTCAGGCGGTCGATAACGGCATCGATACCCCCGCCAGCTGCTACTTTCACGTCGCCCGGATTGACCCATTTCGGGTTGATCAGTCGCCACCATCGATCGACCGGTTGCAGGTAAATGCTCTCCAAGGCACTCGCTTTGTCGCCGGGCCAGCTCCACATCTCGCGCCCCGACCCATCCACGACCTTGAGCCATCCTTTGCCATAGGCCGAACCAGGAAATAGTTCCAAAGCTGCAGGCGCATTGGCGAGGATGGCAGTGGCATGTTCACCATTAATGCCCAAAATGCTCGCCTTGGTTTCGGGAAACAGGAATGAATCGTCTAGGAAACCGAAACGGATGCGTTTATAGGAGGCGGCGGCGCCCATGGTCGGCATCACGTTGTGGTATATGCCAAGTACCTTGACGGCGGGGTCGTTCAGCAGGTTCCCATATTTTGGATGAATGAGCGCGCGCGCCAGCAGGCCGCCCATGCTATGCGTCACGACGATCACCTCGTCGCATTTGAAGCCCCGCTTCTGGTAACCCTTGGCAAGCCCTCGGATGCGCTCAGCGATCACCTTCGCAGTTTCGCCGTTGCTTTTTAAAAAGTTGTATCCCATGGCATGGACCGGATACCAGCACGCGGCGATCTTTTTCAGATCCTGCTCGGTCAGCGGCTCGCCTGCGTCCACACCGCCGAAAGTGCGCGGATCGGCGAAGTACGGCTTCCACATCGGATTTGCCGATTTGCCTGCGACCATATTGTTGAGGTGGCTTTCGGCCGTTTTCAGGAGCTGCCCATAGGACCCAGTAAAAAGCACTTCGCTCCAGCCCCGCCAGCGTGCGACTTGCGCTGGCGATTCGCGTTTCTTCGCGATTTGTTGGCCGGGTCTCCATCCTGTCGGCTTGCGCGAGCCCACCAAGGGGGGGATTGGCTCGAGGTTGTCAGGAACGTTCTGATGTCGCTTGTCCGCTGCCAGTGTTTCCGGGCCCTCGGGATCAAAGCGATCTTTACTCTCGGTGTAGTGGTAGTACTCGACTTCTGTCTCGTTCGGGTCAAGCATGAGCTGGCGCTGGGCCGGCGAGGCATTCTTGTACCACCCGACCAGACCTGCGTTGAAAATGGCAGCAGCGCCCTTTGTGCTGACCATGTCGTCCGGCCGCCACGAACGATTATCCGGCCGCTCTAACTCCTTCTGCCGTTCTTTGCTCAGGCGAAGATTACTGCCCATAACACCGGGCAAGAAGATCACAGGGATGACCTTGCGTGGCGGGAGTTTGACGTCGTGGCGAATCGTGTCGGAGGTCTTCGTCATGTTGACCGTATATTCGGCCCAACCGCCGACGCCCTGCGTGAATTCACCCTGGTGATTGCCCCGCTCGTTCAGTCCGGATTGGTCGCTCATGGTAATTCGCCCTTGTAGCGGATGGTATAGGAGTCGAAACCGCCTGATTTCTGTACCTCGGTGCTGCCGCTGGCTGCGGTTTTTCCGTCAATGACCGTTCCGTCATCGCGCACGAGCTCGTAGGCGACGTTCTTCTCCGGCTTCAAATTGGTGTCGACGAAGTTGACTTCCTGGTCGAAGCGGTAATTGGACTTGCGTTCGTTGAATGTCTGCGACACGCTTTTCGCCGGCAGCGTCTCGAGGTTGCCGTGGAATAGCACAGGCGACGCGGTGAAGAACTGCACCTGCTCGCCGATCTCGACCATGTTGTTGACGCCGTGCAGCCTCACGCCTTTCTTGCCGTGAATATTTATCCAGTCCGTCTCACTGAGCAGTTCGAGGACCTTGTTGGCGATGATTTCCACGTCGTCGCTTTGCGCCTGGACCGACACTTTGCCGGCGGCCGCGATCAGCTTCATTCCCGCCTTGTGCACGAAGAGCCTGAAGGTCTTGCCGACGCTGGCAAACAAGCCGTCGGCGCTCGCGATCGACAGGCTTTTTCCGCTGGTGATCGCGGTGTGGCGCCCGCTGGCAATGTGGGTCGACTGGGCGGTTGTGAGCTCGATACCGGCAGGGCTCGCCATGACGATATGCGGCTCGGCGAGCTCGGGAAATGCACCTTTCGCGGCCCCGCGAATGGCCGAGTGCTGGGCTTTGACATCCTCTGCGGCTTCGTCCTGCTGGCCCTTCTCCTGGGCCTCGTGGTCGACCGCCATCGACGCCAGCTGCTCCTGCATCTGCGCCGCCGACGCCAGTCGCTGCGCGGTCTCGCCCAAGTCCTTTATGTGAGAAGCAGCATTCTGCCGCGCTTCCGTGGTGATGAGCATGCCTTGCGCAGCCCGGGCAACGCCCCACGCGTTGGTCGCCAGTTCCCAGCCTTCGCCGCGCGAATCCTTGCGGCCGGTGGTGTCTTCAATGCGGGTAATATGGCCGAGTGACAGTTGACTGCACTCATGGTCACTCTTCAACTGGGCCTGAATCTTTCCCGCAGTGTCATCGAGGACCAGGTGATTGCCGCGCTGGCCACCTTCCAGCTCCCGGCTGCGCAGGCCGGCCAGCGCAGACTGTTCCGGCAGGTTCCACGGCGGCATATGTTTGCCGTTGTAGAGCGCCCCAAGTATGAGCGGATGGTCGATATTCCCGTTGGGGTAGACGACGGCCACTTCTTCGCCCACGCGCGGCAAGCGGATCTGCCCGAATTCGTTGCCGGCAGCCGGCGTCATCACCCGGATCCAGGGCGAGCTGTTCTCGTCGTACTTGTCCAGTCGGTTCCAGTGGAACTGCAGCTTGACCCGCCCGTAGCCGTCCGTATGGATTTCGGCGCCTGCCGGGCCGACCACGATCGCGGTGTGCAGTCCCATATACGTAGGGGGCTCGCTGTTGTAATTGCGGCCTGGGCGCCAGCGGATGTCTTTGCGGATGCATGTAAACCGGTTTTCGTAGTGCGAGGGTGCACCCGGCCCGGCCTGGTAGTTATTCGCAGCTTCATGGTCGACAGACAGGATGAGGTAGAAGCGGTCGTCGATACTGCGGCGCGGCTCGGGATCGTATTCGCGCGAGCGCGGCTCGGCGCTGAAATGGCCGCCGAGCTTGAACGTGCGGCCCGGCAGCACACTCCGGTCGTTTCCCGCCGCCTCGAAGTATTGCGTGTCCTTGTCTGCTTCCTCCATGCGTCGCATCGCCAACTCTTCGCCGTCGCTGCGCATGCGAAAGCCATAGGAACCGGTGTCCTCGTAGACTTCGTAGGGAAAGATATCGCCTTGCTGGTTGACTGAACTGGCTTCGGCGCGCTGCGCGCTGGGGTTCTTGTAATCGAATGTCGCCAGCGTGGTCCGGCCCGAGCCCAGACGCCGGACCGCGGTCCACTCGTGAATGCCGTCGTCCTCAAGCGAACCGCTCTTGTCGTGGAACGGGATCACGTACGCTTCCTCATCGATCGGCTCGGCCAGGAAGCTGTTGTCCGAAATCATGAGCCTGTGGCGGCCGAATTCGTGCTCGTACCAGTAGTGCAGGCCGAGCGCTTCCCAGCGCCGGTGCAGGTGGTTGTAGTCGGTCTCGTTATGCTGGTTGGCGACGGTCAGCTTGGACTCGTCGATTGGGTACATGTGCCAATCGGCCTGGCGATAGTGCTTCAGCGTTTCCTCGGTAATCTCGCGGACGCTTTTACCGTGAAACGACACGTTATCCTTGCGCAGCCGCGCGAACGCGAGCCACGGCTCCAGCACCATCTGGTAGAAGGCGAAGCCGCCATCGGTGCGCAGGAAACGGAACTCGGTGATGTGGCCGTTGAAGTAGCGCAGCGACCCGTCTTCGCGCACCAGGGAGATGGTCACCATCCGGCCCATCAGCATTTTCAGCGGGATCCGTGCTTCGTCCGACAACACCTCGACCGTGACGCAGAAACCCCGCGAGATTTCCTCGCGGGCGACGAGCTTGTTTGGCAGCAGAATGGCGGGTGGCCCATCCTCGAACGGAAAATCCAGCCGCATCAGCCGGTTGTGTTGCGAGTTGCCGCTGAACGCCGACAGCGCGGCACCGGCCGCGATTACCTGGCTTACGCCCATTGACTGCCCTCCGATAGCCGCTCGGCATGGCCGTAGCGCAAGTAGAAAAATGTCCAAGGGCTACGTTACCTCGTCGTCGCCAAAGCGAAATTGATGGCAATCAATACGTTTCCCTGAGCTATGTCTAAAGTTTTCCTGACTGCAGTTTTCTCGAAACGCTTTGATAGGTGGACCTGACATGCCGAAAAACCTGAAACGACATGGACCAGCGCCTGCCGGAAGTGCCGCTCCGATCGTGCTTGGCCGTCGTTCGTCGGCGCCGCCGGCGGACGACGTTATCGATGTCGCCCCGGCGCTGGACTGCAGCCGCGTGACGAGTCTTTTCGGCCGACCCTATCCGGTCCAGTTTCGCAACCAGGGTGCGATCGACGCATGGACCCGAGCGCTTGGGCGCACCGAGGTCTGGCGTCGATGGCAAGATCCAGCCACGCTCTGCTGGAGCATCAGGCAGAAGGTCTCCTGGCAGTTGGGGCATATGCATCCCATGTCTCTCGTGCCGAAGGAGGAGACCGAGAAAGTAGAAGCAAATCGCCGTATGCTCGCAGTCGAAGTCAGCACGAACCTGAAATACCATTTGAATAAGGGGACGGTGATCGAGGCCACGCCAGCGCTGGAAACACTGCTGACAAATTCAGACGTGGACCTCAGCCTGCCAATGAGTATCGTCGCGCCACCTTATCGAGCCCAGTATCTGCGCTTCGGCGAAGCGGCAATGCAATACCTGAAGGTGCCGGCGTCGCAAGCGCCGGATCGTGTCTTCGATGGGGTTTTCTGTTTCTTTACTCCGGACTCCACACGTTGCGCCGAAGGGGACACCCTTTGGACCCTGGAGCTCGTCTTCGTCAGCAAGCGGCAGGATCGCTACAACGGCCACGTTGCACTGCTCGGAGAGACGGACCGGGGAAGCACCACTGTCGGCGAGTGGTTGGACAAGGTGCTGGACGCTGTCGCAGGGCAGCCTGCCGACGAGTTTCACCGGCCGATGCATGCGGCTGTCAGCTACGTGGTGCGGGTATTCCTGTACATGGCCTTGAAGCAGGCGCGCGTGATGCAACACCCCGAATACGACGAGGCGCTGCGCCGCGCTGCTGGACTGGGCGAGCGCAAGCGCGCCAAAGTGTTACAGAGGACTGCCTCCCTGTACAACAGCATCCTCGTCGGCCCAAAGTCCTTGCCTTCAGGCGCTGCGGCGAATGGGACGGGTAGCGGCGTGGCACCGCACTGGCGCCGCGGGCATTTTCGGATGCAAGCTCATGGAGTTGGAAATCAGCAGCGCAAGCTTATCTTCGTTGCACCAGTGCTGATTCACGCGGAACAGCTGCAGGGCGAAGTGCCCGCACCAAGATCGTACCGGGCCGGCGCGGCTGCTGTTACCTGGGCTTAGCCAGGCTAGGCATCTGGGTCTGGTTTGAGAAAGTGCGGCCGGGCAGGCGAAGCGCTGACCTGATATCAGGGCGGCTGGCGACGCCCGGTGTTCCGGTGAGAAAAGTGTTCCAGCCGAGCTGGCGTGGGGACGTCCTCGTGCTCAAGGTGAGCCGCTTGACGCAAGGGGGCGCCAGCAGCAGCCGCACTTCGTAGCGCAACATCGGCACGGCAAACAGACTGGCCACCTCTTCCAAAGCTGTGAGCGAGCTGCCGCCGGGGAGAAAACCCTGGGCCTGCGCTTCATTTAGCGGCCCAATGTGCAGCCGGGCGCTCATGTCGTGGCGCCATAGGCGTACACCGAGCGCCGCGCCGTAACCGAGAACAGGTGTTGTGGTGCCGAGCGTGCTGCGGCGGTTCTCAGGGATCGCATCCCAGCAGCCGACGAACTGCTCCAGTTGGATTGGTACGTCAAAGTAGGCGGTAAGCACCTGTTCGACAGTGCTCGCCGATACAGGCCGGATCCTGAGCAGTCCGGCAAAGTACGCCGCGGTTTCCTGCCTCACCCGACCAGCCGGCTGACCGCCTCCCCGCGGGGGGCGCGATCTTGCACCAGACAAGGATGTCAGTATCGGCAGCAGGAGATCCTGTCCGCGGACGTCAAGGCCATGCTCGACCCGGTACTTACCCCACGCCTCATAGAACAGCCCGATCAATCGTTTCGACAGAACATCGAGCAGGTCCCGCTGACTGGCGTCTCCGTCATGCGCCTTGCGCGCGGCAATTCGCTCGGTGTCGTGCAGCGGCAGCGTGCCGCTGGCGCCCAGCAGTCCAATGAACGCCGGAGTGATACGGATGCGCTTCACTTGACCAGTGCGCATCGCGCCAAGCGCGTCCTGCGTTTTCGGCTCGACCTCAAGCGCCTGAACTTCGCTGGGCGGGAAAGAAAGGGACAGGCTGTTGCGAAACGAGAGCACTTCTCGAAATGCGCGCTCATAGGAAATGCCTTGGCGCCGCAGGTCGCGCAACAGGAGGTTGAGCAGCTGCGTGAATTCGAACCGGTGCGGTTCGTCCAGCAGCAGTCCGATCACACTAGATCCATGCTTCCGCTTCGTGGCCTGCATCGGAACAGTTCCTTTCCGCTTGGGTGAGACAGGATGACGAGTTCGACGAAGCTGTTCAGGTGAACGTACAGCGCGAAGAACTGGTCGAGAACCTGCACGAACAGGTGCACGCCGGCGCCGGCGTAGGCTTCCTCGTCGAGCGTGAGGCGAATTTCGGTACCGTGCACCAGCGACGATCCGTGCTTGTGCCTGATCCAGGCCGTGGTCTCACTTTGGTCGAGGGCGACGATGCCCGCGATCTGCCGACGCGAGACAGGCGAGGGCGCCAGGTCGTACAGGGTCAGCATCTCGCGCAGACCTTCCGCACCCTCCAAGGCCAGCGAATGGTGGTTGAGCGCTAGGTGCGAGATTAGGCGCCAATTCATGGCAGGTCCGTTCGCTAGCCGGGCCGGACGGGTGGGCCTGCGCAACAGGCGTATTACGTCGCTGCTCGTCGCTCCAGGAACGAACAAGTCGCCCTCGGACGCGCTGATCTTGAGCGAGCACGGCAGGTCGCGGTTCGTACAACTCAGTTCGATGGACACGGTGTTTCTCTCGGCATCGAGTGGCTCGCAATCGGCATTGACGAGCACGATCGATTTCTCGTGGCCGGGGCTGCAGAGTGCGAGTGTCTCATCATGGCGCATCAGCCAGTAGCGACCTCGTTCCGTGCCGTCTTCTTCACCATGCTTGAGCGAATAGAAGGGGCGAAATTCGGTGACGGCTGCGTCCCTGCCGCGCTGGCGCACCATGTGCACCTTGTCAACCGAATACACCTCATACGCCTGCGGGAAATCTGCGCTTGCGAGCAGGGTGTAGTCGGCGGAGCGCTGGTCAAACGTGATCGGTACGCCCGGCTGCCTGAACAGGTTGACCACCGGTGTGCATCCTTGCAGTAAATGCTGCTTCGACAGGCTTGCCAGCATCCGCGCCTTGTCGCCGTCGGGACGGATGTCGGCAATCGCAAGGTGCAGCGTGAAGTGCGTGCGGTCGGCAGGCATTCTGGCGAGCAGCCCGGGAATGTCGATGTCGAAAAAGTTGAATTTCTCGGAGAAGGCGAAATACTCGGCAAGGATTCGGTAAGCCTTGTGCGACCGGGCCTCGAATGGAACAAGCGCCTCGTCGTCTGCAAAGCCGGCTGGCGTTATCGGAGCAACTGGCAGCCGTACCCAAGGCCCGTCGTCGTCGAGCTGCACGTACGCGGCCCTGGTATTTACGAAGAGGGCATCGCGCAGCGCGGCGCAGAACGACGAGTCACCGTCGGCATACAAGCGAATGCCAGCGGCCGTAGCCCGGGAAAGCGGCTTGCCTGGGCCCGCCGATGTGAATTTGAGCGTTAGCGACGAAGTAACATCCTCGGGCAGGCGTGTGGCGACAGGTGCGCAGATGAGCGTCTCGAAACTTGCCTCGGCCAGCACGACCGCGGAAGGGCTGACGTCATAGACGGTCTTGAATGTGCACGGCACGCCATCCACTGCCGCGGACTGAAGCAGGGTACCGCGGGGCATTTCGGGGATGGCGTTGGGTTTTCCCTCCGCGCCTGGCTTGCCAACAAAGAGTGCGATCGCGCATGAGGGAAACGGTCGCAAGTAGTGGGGGAAGAGCAGGTTCAGCAGCGCCTCGGTGAACTGCGGATATGAATCGTCCAGACGCTTGGCGACACGCGCGCTGAGCAAGGCGACGCCCTGGATCAGGCGTTCCACGTGCGGGTCGTCGCACGTGTCTCCGCCCATCTGCAGTTTTGCCGCCACCTTGGGATAGCGCTGCGCATATTCCCGGCACAGCGACCGGAGGATCACGAGCTCGCGCTCGTACTTCGTGAACAGTTCATCCATAGGGTCGGCGATTGCGCTTTCTACTTTCTAGTTCGTGCCTTCGATCGAATACTGCTGGAGAGAAGGACGAAACACGGCATTGAAAGACATCTGTTCGGTCAGCGAGCCACTTTTGAGCTGAGCCGTAATAACGAAGTCGACCCGGTTGATGGCGCCTTTGCGCGCCCGCAGTGTTACCTCGACCTTGTGCAATCGCGGCTCATGGCGCTGGATCGCCAGCCGAACGGATTTGCAGATTTCATGCTGATCGGTGTCGCTGTTCATGCACATGCCAGCGAAGTCGATCAGACCGTAGTTCACGATGGAACCCGACACCGCCGGGTAGGGCGCGAGAGACGCCGGCGCCAGGGCCGACCGGGTGTTGAGGAGGGCCTGCAGGTCGCGTGTGACGCTGCGCATGGCCTCGTCCAGTGCACGAGCGCGGACAACGCGCTTGTTGCCTGGCGCATTCTCGCTGTTATCGTCCAGGCGGTCGAACAAACCGGGAGTAAAGCCTTGCATCGTGTTCTCCTCGATGGGGCCGGAAGCGACCACGGCAGCCATTATCGAGTCTTGAAACAAGGAAACTTTTGCGTCATCGCAATGAAGACACCTGGATACGCCAATAGGGAGTTGGGTTGCGCAAGATCAAGGCCTGTCACCACCTGCAAAGTCATTCTTCCAAGAATCTCTTTATCAAGAACATTAGGCGGAGGAAGCATGAGCGGGACATCGAAGATCATGTGGTCGGAAGGCCTGACGCTGGGTCCGCAACACTTCCAGCGCCAGGATCTCTACCATGAGACGCGGTTGCAGCGGATAGCGTCGGCCCTGAATCCGTACTTCTGGGGCGTGCGCTCGGTGCAGTGGAACCTGGACGGGCTTGGGCACAACCGACTCAGTGCGGACTCAATGTCAATCATCTTCCCCGATGGCGAGATATACGAGGCGCCGGGCGCTGACATGCTGCCCGAGCCGGTCGACCTCTCGCGATTGCCGGCTGACATTGACGCATTCACATTCCACGTCGCGCTTGCCCTGGTCAAGCCCCATGGCGGCAACGCCGACGAGAACGCGCGCTATGTGCGCTGCGATGTGGGCACGCCAGATCTGTTCAGCGACGCATTGGCGATCGAGGTGCCGTTCCTGAAAAAGCAGGCGAGGCTGGTGGCACAGGCTGAAGCGCGTGCTCCGCATACCAGCGTCCCCGTTGTCCAGCTTCGCCGCGCAGAACAGGGCGGATTCGAGATCATCCCGTCGTTCATTCCACCGAGCGTCACGATTGGCGCCGAACCTGGTCTCCGGCGCATGCTGGATGGACTGATCAGCGTGATGACTACGAAGATCGATTCGCTCCAGCGCATGCACCGCAAGGCCAGCAACGAAGTGTACGAGGTCGGAGCAGGCGATACTTCGTCGTGGTGGATGCTCAACATCGTGAGTACGGCGAACGCGCTACTGATGCACTGCGCCCGGTCTCCAGGACTGCATCCTGAAATCATGTTTCAGCAGATGCTCGCGGCGGCTGGCGGACTGATGACTTTTTCAGACCGCTACAAGACGGCCGACCTGCCGGCGTACCGACACGAGGCGCTGGGCGAGGTATTCATGGAGCTCGATGCATTGCTGCGCGACCTGGTCGATACGGTCATCGGAACAAAGTATTTCATTATCCCGCTGGTCGCCCACCGCAGCCGGCGCGCGTACTCGCAAGCGATACTCGACCCGGCAAAGGTAACGAAACAGACGCAGCTATTTCTTGCGGTTACGGCCGACATGCCGGGGCTGGAACTGGTAGCGACCGTGCCGATGCGGCTCAAGGTCGCCGCGCCTGACAATCTTGAGAGCATTGTCGGGTCGGCCTTGCCGGGCGTGCCATTGGCGCACATGCCGCAGGTTCCCCCGGCAATCCCGGTACGGCCGAATTCCTACTATTTCTCTCTGTCCACGAAAAGCGCGCTGTATGAGAAGGCACTGGATGCGGGTGCGCTGGCGATTTATGCACCGGATGGGATACCGGGGCTGAAGATCGAACTGATCGCCGTTACTGAAGGCGATGTATCATGTGCACCGGGTTGGGGTAGCGGACCTTGTTGAGCGATCGAGCGCAAATGGTATTGAATCGCCCCGGCTTTCGTGGAGGCTGGTTAGTGTGAGTCAGGCCGGAATGGCTTGACTGCTCAGTTGCTTGTAATAGTCTGCCTCAGCTTCGGCCGGCGGTATATAGCCGAGCGGTTCCAGCAGGCGGTGGTGGTTGAACCACGACACCCATTCGAGCGTGGCCAATTCGACAGCCTCACGCGTTTTCCAGGGGGCGCGGCGATGGATCAGCTCAGCCTTGTAGAGCCCGTTGATGGTCTCGGCCAGGGCATTGACGCTCCTATGTCAAGGAATTTCCGCCGTCGCCTTCAGATCCGCCAGAATGTAGGGGTATAGCTCCCTGACCACGTACCGGCTAACGCAGCGGTGGATTTCCTTGTTCGACAATCCTTGTGTCGTCCTTTTCTCTACGTAGGCGCGCGTCCGGGGCTCACTTCGCATTCGTACCATCGCGATAGTCCACAATGCGTTGTTGGCCTGACGGTTACCGCCTCGATTTAGTCGGTGACGTGCTGTCTTGCCAGACGATGCCTGCAATGGATTCACGCCGCACAGTGCAGCAAGCGCCGCTTCGCTGCGTAAGCGCTCGGGGTTATCGCCGGCAACGACGATCAGCGTTGCTGCAGTAAGGGGGCCAACGCCGAATTGCTCGCGAAGATTCGGCGCGAACGCAAGCGTCAGCTGTTCCAGTTGCGAGTCGATTTCTTTCAGTTCAGCCTTCAGAAGCAACCAGCGCTTTGCCAGCAGCCGTAGCGTCGAAGTCAATGCGATCAAATGGGTTGAGGTGCCGAGTTGATGAAGATTGGCGCAGCTGGGGACACATTGCTCGGCTTTGGTCTTCCAAAGACGATCTCGGATTTCGTCTGGGGCACTCACCAATATGGCTCGCAGCTGGTTGATCGCTTGGGTCTTAGCCTTGACCGCACTACGCCTGGCAACCGAAATTATGCGTAGCGCTTCGGCTACGCCGTCGTGAGATTTGGGGATAGCGGTCGCTTGTCCAGAAAGGACTGAGCGTGCTGCGCTTTCCGCATCAACTGGATCGGATTTACCCACTAGTCGCCGCTTACTGCGATCGGGGCGATTCATTTCTAGCACTTCAATTCCTTGCTCGCCCAAAGCGCGAGCAAGGCCGGCTCCATACGTTCCGGTCCCTTCGACGCCAGCGCGACGAAGGCAACCAAGTGTGCGAGCCCAAGCTATGAGTTGCTGATATCCGCCGGCTGTAGTCGCTGTCGCTAAGGTTCCAAGAAATTTTCCAGCGCCATCGATAACCGCACCAACATGTAGATCCAGGTGCGTATCTACGCCCAAGATCACTTCGCGTTGCACCACATGTTCATGCATTTTGCGCTCCCTGTCGAAATGGGCGCCTTGCCAACCCTAGTCGCCGGACAGGACACTCATGGTGGAAATTCAAAGCTCCTATTAGGTCACCAGACCAGGCCCGACAACGCTCGGGGAACGCACTGGCGAATCGACAGGTCAACGCAAAGGCATCTGGCCAATCGTAGCACGGGTCAAATTCGGCAGGCGTTCAAGCTCATCATAGACTGAGTGTCGTAGCTGTCGCCCTTGCTACCCACAGACGGTTCGATGCCGGCTTCTGCCAGGCGCTCGCTGTACTTTATGGACACGTATTGCGAGCCCCTGTCACTATGGTGGACCAGCTCGTTTCGTTCGGGCTGGCGAGCGTACAGGGCCTGTTCCAGGGCGTCGAGCACGAAGTCGGTCCGCATCGAACTGCTAACGCGCCAGCCGACGATGCGCCGGGCGAAGACGTCGATCACGAAGGCGGCATAAACAAAACCCTGCCAGGTCGAGACGTAGGTGAAATCGCTGACCCACAGCTGGTTTGGCCGCTGGGCCTTGAATTGGCGGTTGACCCGGTCGAGTGGGCATGGCGCCTTGGCATCGGCAACCGTCGTGCGCACGACCTTGCCGCGCATGACGCCTCGCAGGCCGGCCTTGCGCATCAGGCGCTCCACCGTGCAGCGGGCCATGTCGGTTCCCTCACGCCGCAGTTGGCGCCATACCTTGTCGGCCCCGTAGACCTGCATATTCGCCTGCCAGACCCGATCGATGCCGGCGCTCAGCACATCGTCACGCTGAACACGGGCACAGCGCAACGCTGGGTTACGCTGCTGTGCTGCATGGCGCCAGTAGCCCGACGGCGCGACCTGCATCACCTTGCAGATCGGCTCGACACCGTAGGCATGGCGGTACTGGTCGATAAAAGCCCTCACGGCTTGAAGTGGCGGCCGAGCTCCGCCTGGGCGAAAAAAGCACTCGCCAGACGCAGGATCTCGTTTGCCTTGCGCAGCTCGCGCACCTCTCGCTCAAGTGCCTTGACGCGCTCTTCTTCGGCAGTAGTCGGCCCTGGACGCTGGCCCGTATCACGCTCCTGCTGACGTACCCAGCGGCGCAGCGTTTCTGGCGTACAGCCGATCTTCGCAGCGATCGACGTGATCGCGGCCCACTGCGATTCGTACTGGCTGCCGGCTTCGCTGACCATGCGTACGGCGCGTTCGATGACTTCCGGGGAATACTTGGGTTGCTTTTTCATAGCTCCATTCTCTCAAACAATGGAGCCTCTACAAACCCGGGGCGATTCAGTTGCGCTTGGTCGACGAATCGATAGTGCCGGTAAAGCTAGTTGGTGGCCGTTTCGTGATGCCTAGGACGTTGGCGATCGCAGGTCGCGAACACATGATCCGCTGGTACTGCGGAAACGCAACTCGCTGGTTGTCCGGGAAGGTAAAGGACTACGCTACGCGCATGGAGGTCGCACCTGTCGGCGTTAAGGTTCAAGACCTAGGCTATCGCTGGGGATCGTGCGGCAAAGGCGACTTACTCTACTTTCATTGGAAGACGATTCTGCTGCCTGCGCGGATCGCGGAATATGTTTTGGTTCACGAGATGGCCCACTTACATGAGCCGCACCATACCGCCGGGTTTTGGCGGCGGGTAGAACGAGCTTTGCCAGATTTTGAATTTAGAAAGGACTGGTTAAGTAGACATGGAAATTGTGTCGAGGGACACTAACCGGTGCCTAAACGTTGGCAGAACGACGATTCAATGCAACGCGCTCTTGCTTTCGGTATCCCAAGATTGGGACTTAAGTCTGTCCCAAGCGCATCGAAGGTGCTCCGGCTTAAGGATCTGGCGCTTACAAGCATTCCAAGCAAATACAGCCTCCACGGCAGCGCTAGACGAATCCCGGGCGGCGATGTCATGGCACATTACCCAGTGAACTGAGCTTAGAAGTTCCAAACCGTACGGATCTTCGAACCCTTCGATTAGTGACGAAACTCGATTCATTCGAGCATGTAGTGCTGCGTCTGAATCTACGAGAACTGAAGCAGCCTCTATCGCACCTTCTTTAAGCTCAATAGGAGTTGTTGGACTATCGCTACCGTGACCGTATCCCTGCAGATAATGGCCATCTAATCGGATCAAAACCTGCCTGAGGTTTAGCGCATATGGACCATATTCTTTCGCCTCATAACGTAGCTTCAGTGGCTCGCCGGACTCTTGAAGGAAATACATCAGTTTATGAATTTCAAGGAGACTCACAAAGGGGTCCAGAAGCCCTCTTTGATAGCGCTGAATTATCGCAATCAATGCAGCTCTGCCAGGCGTAATTTTTGGACGCTCAGTTCTTATCGGCATTGAGGTGGGGTCAGGCGCGCCGCTCGGAGGATACAGGTTCACTTGAACGGATGGAAGTTCTGCAAATGCATGCTCGATCATTGGCCGAACCTCGTTCCACGAAAGTCCTCCATATCCACATCCTAGTGGGGGAACAGCGATCGACCGAATATCTAATCGCCGTACCGTATCAATCAAATCCTGCAGTCCGGTCTCAATGTCGGAAATTCGACTCTTTGACTTCCAGTGACCTTTAGTAGGAAAATTGATGATCCATTTGGGACCGCCAACGAGGCCGCCTAGATCATATACATGCATTTGGCCGAGCCGCACCTCTTTAGCTTTGCATGCTAGTTCGTACGCTTTATACATCTCCGGAAATGCCTGCTTAAATTGCAGAGCAATACCTTTACCCATCACACCTTCAGTGTTGACGGTGTTGACTAGGGCTTCTACAGGCGCTTCGAGCAAATTGCCACTGGATAATTCGAGCATATCAAAAATACCATTGAGGAATAACTTTTACTTCGAGCCCGACGGCCCGGGCAGTTAAGGCTGCCCGTACTTCATTTGCTATGATCTCATTCTGACACGCTATGCCAACGAACGACGCTAGGGGGAAAAAGTCCGCGACTAGAAGCTCAGTTGCCTTTGTGTGCATCCGCGTTCTATCATTTCCCCAACTGTTAGACCTCACAATTTCCCAATTTACGCGCTCGATTGCTCCGGAGTCGTTCGCGAACGTTGTATAAGCGGCCCCGGCATTACCGTCGCTTATTGCCCACGGTCTTTCGAGATCGAACGCACGCTGAGCATAGCTAACTGTCTAGACTCGTGGGATCATGTACCGATCCGTAGCTGGCCGCTATTCAAAGCCAGACACGTTTTGCGTACACTGCACCAACCTGACTTTTCACCGATATTCCGATGACTCAAGCGCTGCACAGCC